>ERZ837487.2648-NODE-2648-length-17795-cov-18.869617_pt1 | contig 17795 bp, 15 predicted proteins | sample MGYA00519911_ERZ837487 | MGnify/ENA primary metagenome ERZ837487 (study PRJEB31850, sample SAMEA3708818) | human gut metagenome | biome: human gut; feature: human-associated habitat; material: faeces | place: China | collected 2014 ...
ACAGCATCTTGTTGCTGCGGCCGGTCACCTTCAGGAACACGCACAGGGTAGCCAGAACCAGTGCGCTCAGCAGCTGGTTGGCAGAACCGAACAGCGGCCAGATGTTGGCGTAACCGATCTTGGTCAGGATAAAGCCGAACACCAGCGTGATAAAGGTGGAGAAGTACACGTTGCAGAACAGCTTGCGCCAGCCCTCGGCGTGCTCCATATCGTCCACGCTGAACAGTTCCTGGAAGCTCATGCGGCCAATGCGGGCCACGGCGTCCAGACTGGTCAGAGCCAGTGCGGAAACGCACATGGTCATAAACACGGTAGCGGCATAGGCGGGCACGCCGAACATCTCAAAGAAACCGGCAACGCCGCGGCTGAAGATCTGGAAGGGAGTACCGGCGGCAGGGGTGCCATCGGCAGCTGCGGCAGCACCGGCAACGCACAGGGCCAGAACAGCCAGCAGACTTTCGAGAATCATGGCACCGTAGCCGACCTTCAGCATATCCTTCTCGTTCTCAACGGTCTTGGAGGAAGTGCCGGAGGAAACAAGGCTGTGGAAGCCGGAAACTGCACCGCAGGCCACGGTAACGAACAGAATGGGGAACATGGTGCCCAGCTTTTCGTTGGTAAAGCCGGTAAACACGGGCAGGTTCATGGTGGGATGTGCCACCAGCAGGCCAACCACAGCGCCCACGATCATGGCCACGAACATAAAGGTGGTCATGTGGTCACGGGGCTGCTTGAGCAGCCACATGGGCAGCACAGCAGCAAAGAAGATGTACACAAAGGTGATGTAGCTCCAAGCGGCCTTACCCAGGATCAGGGGCAGGTTTGCGCCGATGACAAAGGACAGCACGATGAACACGATGCTGATAACGCTTTCCTTCCAGCCGGAGAAGTTGAACTTCTTCTGCAGCAGACCAAAGATAACGGCGAACACCATGAACATGATGGACACCATACCGGCAGCGCCGTTGGTCTGGGCAGCCTCAACCATTGCACCGTCTGCGCCGAAGGCGTTGAAGGTGCCGGCCACCATATCCGCAAAGGCGGCAATGACGATGCCGCAGAACAGCCAGCAGAACAGCAGGAACAGCTTGCGGCCGGTCTTGCCGATGTACTTTTCGATCAGCATACCCATGCTCTTGCCGTCATTCTTAACGGAAGCATACAGAGCGCCGAAGTCGGTAACGGCACCGAAGAAGATGCCGCCCAGCAGCACCCACAGCAGAACGGGCAGCCAGCCGAAAGCGGCAGCCTGAATGGCGCCGGTGACAGGGCCTGCACCTGCGATGGAGCTGAACTGGTGAGCAAACACGGTCCAACCGTTGGTGGGAACGTAGTCCCGGCCGTCCTCATGGACGACTGCCGGGGTCTTGGCATTGGGGTCGATGCCCCACTTGTTTGCCAGCCAGCGGCCGTAAAGCATATAAGCGCCAAACAGACACACGGCTGCGATCAAGACGATGACCAGCGTATTCATTGTTTTTACCTCTTTCCTTTCTTTCCACCCGGCAAATGTCAGCGACATGAGCTTTCTTCTTCCGGCAGGGCGGGCGTAAAAAAAGCCTCCGTCCTCCAAGGCCGTTCCGGATCTCCGGAACGGACCATCGAAGACGAAGGCTTTGCACATACATGGCATATCATGTATGGAACTGCGCTCCGCGGTACCACTTCGTTTGCTGCATTGGCAGCCGCACTCATGGGGGCCTGTGCACAGCACAAACCCACTGCCCGATAACGTAGGCGAAACGACCGTGCATTACTCAGAGCAGGTCAAAGCTCCGTTCACACAGGCTGCTCGCAGGGGAGAACTCTTTGCTCCTGACTGCTGCCTTCACATCAAAAACGGGCGGCTCTCTGGGAGAGGGTGCTGCAAAGAATCATGTCCTGTTCATCGCATTTGCCGAATGATTGCTCCTACTTTATCCCGGATTTCATAATTTGTCAATATTTTTTGCACAAGTTCAGTGGAAGCGCCAATTCGGCCCAAAGTTTGGTAACAATTTTTAGATGATTTTTGTTCATGTGTGAAAAGAATAAAACTGAATATGGGCTGGATTGAAAATAGTTCACACAGAGGACTTGACTTTCACACTTTGAAGTGCTAAAGTAGTGATACGATAGAATCCCCCGGGAGACATCTGCGGGCAAAAGGCCAAAGGAGAAGGATTATGACAGACAAGAATACCAGAAAAAACGAGACCACCGATGCGCTGTTTGACGCCATCCTGAGCCTTGAGAGCAGGGAAGAATGCTACAATTTCTTCGAGGACCTGTGCACGGTCAAGGAGGTCTCGGATATGGCCCAGCGGCTGGAAGCTGCCAAGATGCTGCTGGACGGCAAAACATATGACCAGATCGTCAAGGCGGTGGAGATCAGCACTGCCACCATCAGCCGCATCAACCGCTGCATCCAGTACGGCTCCGGCGGCTACCGCAGCACCATCGAGAAGATGCGCAAGGACCAGCAGTGACACCCGGGCTGCGCCGGGCATAGGATGGGGCGTGCAAACCCCACTGACCGAAAGGGAGGATCTCTATGTCTGACGAAAACTGCACCCGCACCTCGTGCCCCTGCCCCTGCCTGCCCAGAGTTTCGCTGGATCAGGCGGTGATCGACCTTGTGGAGAGCATCGCTCTGCAGGAAAACGCCCTCAGCCACATCCTCTGCGCCGAAAGCCGCAAGATGGATGCCGCCATGGAGCTGGACGGCCTTGACCTGTGCAAGCTGCTGGAAGTGAACGACTCGGCCACCAACATGGTGCACGCCGTGGCGAATCTGGAACTGGTGCTCAAGGATAAACTGGAGTTCATCTCCAACAATCTGTACTACCCGCCTTCCGGCTCGGACGCTTCGGCTGTCCGCTGACCGTCGGCGGAATGCCTGCCCGGATGCCGGGCGGGCATTTTTTGGTTCCTCATAAATGTATAATTTTCATAAAATCCATTTGTTGGAATTGCTGATAGCTGCATTCTGTGCTATACTATACAATGTATCACCATGAAAGTGAGGGAAACTGCATTGCTGCACTACGATGCGATTCTGTTTGATGTGGACGGGACCCTGATCGATTCCGCTCCCGGCATCATAAATACATTGGAAGAAGTCTTTTCCGCTATGGGCGTGGACACCACGAATGTGAATCTGCGCCGCTACCTCGGCCCGCCGCTGCGCAAGAGCTTTGGCGAGCATTTCATCGACATGGCGAAGATCGAGGAAGCTACCGACCGCTACCGCAAAAGCTATGCGGTCAAGGGCAGCCATGAATGCACCCCGTACCCCGGTGCCGCCGATATGCTGCAGCGCCTGAAGGCCGCCGGACTGCTGCTGTGCACGGCAACCTCCAAGCCTACCAAGGTCGTAACGCCCATTCTGGAAGAAAAGGGCCTTGCGCCTTACTTCGACTTCATCGGCGGAGCGTCCATGGACGAAAGCCGCGACACCAAGACCGATGTGGTGCGCTATGCGCTCAGCCAGCCCATGCTGCAGGGCAAGCGTGTGCTGATGGTGGGCGACCGCAACGATGATATGCGCGGTGCGGCCGACTGCGGTCTGGATGCCGCCGGTGCGCTGTACGGCTACGGCAGCAGGGAAGAGCTGGAGCCTTTCCACCCGGTCTTTCTGGCCGAAAGCTGCGCCGACCTTGCAGACAAGATCCTGAACGGACAGGCAGAATAACCGCGCCTTGCGCCGGATAAAAAGTGAATGGTGAAAACGATGAAACAGAATACACAACCGGAAAAGCAGTCGCTGACCCCCATGCAGAAGCAGGCGGTGCTGGTTTGCACCGTGTGTGCATTGGCGCTGCTGCTGACCATTGGCATCACCCTTACGCTGCTCAAGCGGGGCAAGACCCCTGCTGTGCCGGATGAAACACCGGGCAGTCAGGAGCTTGTGCCGGGCGAAGAGAACATTTCGGATCACTATCAGATCAACGAGGCTTCCAGCGCCCTTCTGCCTGAGACGGCAGACGCCGGAGACGATTACCAGAACAGCACGCTCTTCATCGGCGATTCCAACACGGTGCGCCTGTACGCCAACGGCCTGATCTCGCTGCAGCAGTTCTGCGCGAAGGAGGGCATCGGCACCCATGCCGCCCTGACGGAGGGCATCGTTACCTTTAAAAAGGATAACAATGCCTACACCATCGCGCAGGCTGTGGCCAAAATGAAGCCCCGCCGCGTTGTGATCATGCTGGGTACCAACGACAACGGCATGAGCGTGGATGAGTTCATCAGCAACTATACCGCGCTGGTACAGGCCATTCAGGAGAGCTACCCCTACACGGACATCATCGTGAACACGGTGCCGCCCGTTCAGGCCAACCACTCCAACTATCCCAATATGGACCAGACCAAAATCGATGACTTCAACATGGCATTGCTGTCCATGTGTGAGCAGATGAACCTGAAGTTCCTCAACACCGCCGAGGCACTCAAGGACGCCAACGGTTACGGCAATGCGGATTACTACCAGAGCGGCGATATCCACCTGAAAACTTCGGGTCTCAAGGTGCTGCTGAACTACCTGCGCACCCATGCCTATGAGACCGAGGACCGCCGCCCGGATATCAGCAACATCCCCACCCGCGCCGAGTACACCGCGAACCCCAGCTCTGCTGTGGCAGCGCCCAGCAGTTCGGAAGCTGCAAGCTCTTCTTCGGAGGAAGCTGTGCTCTATCAGGCTGGCTATCATGTGGACAAGACCGGCGGCGGTACCCTGAGCAGCGGCAGCGACAGCGGCAAGACCTCGCTGGGCTACGATATCACCAGCACTTCTCAGTCGGTCAGTGTGACCGCTGTCCCGCAGGAGGGCTATGTGTTCGTCAAGTGGAGCGACGGCGTGACGAAAAAGACCCGCACCGACGCCGACTTCAAGCAGAATCTGGATGTGACTGCCGTGTTCGCGCAGGCATCCATCCAGATCAGCAGCGACAGCAAGGCTGTTCTGGGCGACTCCTACACCTTCCGTGCAAAGCTGGGCGGCAAGTATCTGGACACCAGCTCCATCCGCTGGTACGCCAACGGCGTGGAAGTGCCGCAGGCAGCCGGCAGGGCGACCGTGAAGGTGGAGGTGGATCCCTCCATGCTGAACGAAACCTTCAAGGTCTACGCGGTGGCATCCTATAACGACTGCACCGTCACCAGCAACACTCTGAATGTGACCGTCAGCGGCGTAAAGCCCTCTCACCCGGAAAGCAGCTCTTCTTCTGCTTCCGGCAGCACCAGCCCGTCTGGCAGTTCCAGTTCTTCTTCCGGAGCATCCTCCGGAACTACATCGGCTTCTTCGGGCAGCAGCAGTTCTTCTTCCACCAGCACTGCCCCGGCGGCCAGCAGCACATCCAGCTCTGCATCCAACGGAACTTCAAGCTCCTCTCACAGCACGGGCAGCAGTTCGTCTCACAGCACGTCTGGCAGCACTGGTGAGACTGCTTCGTCCTCGCACAGTTCCAGCACTTCGGCAAGTGCTTCTGCTTCGCACAGCTCCAGCAGTACGGCTGCTTCTTCGGCAGGTACTTCCGGCAGCGGCAGCACTGCGTCCAGCTCGTCTCACGCTTCTTCTTCGGAAGCAACGGCCAGCCGCGAATCTGCCCATACGGAAAGCACTTCTTCCGCATCCTGACAAAACGCACCTTTGCCCGCCCTGCCGCATAGGCTGGCGGGAAGGGAGGCGGCTCCATGTACTGGGAAGAACAGCGTGTTCCGGCCCTGCAGGGCGCGGAGGATGTGACCGACGGTGACGTGGATTACTACGGCACCGACTGGGAAAACGTGGAGAATGGTGCGCTGGAAGAGGAAATGCAGAAATGCGCTTCCACGCCCTGCACGGCAAAAACCGGCTGCCCGGGCAACGACCCGGAACAAACCGACGTGCAAACGTACCAAATCGTTTCTGAATAACCGGAAGCCAGCTCTGCCTGGGGTGGGGCTGGCTTCTCCCTGTTGTAGAACGCGCATGGCAGATCGGCCATGGCAGAAGGAAAAGAGGGAAAATCTATGGCAAAGTATTATTGCGTGTTGTTCGATGCGGACAACACCCTGCTCAATTTTGACGCAGCCGAAAACAAGGCGCTGGCCGAAACGCTGGTGAACTACGGCATCGAGCCGGACGCCGAGACGGTGCAGACCTACCGCACTATCAACGAAGAACTCTGGCGTCAGCTGGAAAAAGGCCAGATCCGCCGCGAAAAGCTCATGAGCGAGCGGTTCAGCCGCTTTCTCAAGGCCATCGACGCAGCCGGTGACGGTGCCGAGATGAACCGCTTCTATCTGGAACAGCTGTCCACCCACCCGGACCTCATGGGGCCGGAAGTGCTGGATGTGCTGCGGGAGCTTTCGGAGGTGGCGACGCTGGCCGTCGTGACCAACGGCTTCCAGAAAGTGCAGACCCGCCGCATCGCGGAGTCCGGCGTGCTCAACTTTATGGAGGATGTGTTCGTCTCCGAGAAGATGGACGCCGAAAAGCCCAGCCGCAAGATCTTTGATGCGGCGCTGCGGGCGCTGGGTGTGGAAAACCGGGAGCATGTTTTGGTGGTGGGCGACGGCCTGACCAGTGACATTCAGGGCGGTGCCAACGCCGGGCTGGATACCTGCTGGTTCAACCCGCGCCACGCAGAAAACCCCGGCAAGGTGGTGCCTACCTACGAGATCGCAAGTCTGGAAGAGCTGTATCCGCTGGTGATGGAGGACGAAGAACTGGCCAATGTGGGCCAGAAGAACCGCCGCCACCAGTGCTGAACGCGCGAATGAAATGGATTTTTGAACTATGCTGATTCATCTGGAAAAATTAGGAAAGAGCTTTGGCGAAAAGATCGTCCTGCACGATGTCACCGCCAGTGTCGAGCGGGAAGACCGCATCGGCATCGTGGGCCAGAATGGCGCGGGCAAGACCACTCTGCTGAAGATCCTCACCGGCGAATATCAGGACTACGAGGGCGAGTTCAGCGTGACCCACGGTGTGACGCTGGGCTATCTGGCACAGAACGCAAAGCTCGATGCAACGCTGGATATTTACGGCGAGATGCGCTCCACCTTTGCCCCGGTGCTGGACGCCATGGCAAAGATGCAGATCCTCGAGCGCAAAATGGCCGCCCAGCCCGACAACGCCGCTCTGCTGGCTGAGCATGAACAGCTGCAGAGCATCGTGGACGCCGCCGACGGCTACAACATGGACGTCAACATCAAAAAGGTGCTGTCCGGCATGGGCTTTGCACAGGATACCTGGACAAAGAACATCGCTGTGCTTTCCGGCGGCGAGCTGACCCGCCTGCGGCTGGCAAAGCTGTTGCTGGAAAAACCGGACGTTCTCATTCTGGACGAGCCGACCAACCATCTGGATTTCGCCACCATGGAATGGCTGGAAAATTACCTCAAGGGCTATTCCGGTGCGGTGATGGTGGTCAGCCACGACCGCTATTTCCTCGATAATGTGTGTACGAAGATCTGGGAGGTCTCCTTCCAGACCATGACCACCTATAAGGGCAACTTCTCGGCCTATCTGCCCCAGAAGGAAGCCGCCGATGCCCTGCGCCAGAAGCAGCACGACGCCGATGTGGCGCTGGCGGAAAAACTGCAGGACTATGTGGACCGCAATCTTGTGCGTGCCTCCACCACAAAAATGGCCCAGAGCCGCCGCAAACAGCTGGAAAAGTTGGAGATCACCGAGGCCCCAAAGGACGAGACGAACCAGCTCAAATTCCGCTTTGAGTACGACGTGGAGCCGTGGAACGAGCTGGTTCTGATGAAAAATCTGACCATTAAGATCGGCGAGCGCACCCTGCTGGAACCCTTTACTTATACTGTCTGCCGCGGCCAGCGGCTTATCATTGCCGGTCCCAACGGCGCGGGCAAATCTACCCTGATGCAGGTGCTGGACGGCAAGCGCCGCCCCTCCGGCGGCATGGTGCGGCTGGGCACCGGTGCCCGGCCCAGCATCTTCGCCCAGCAGCAGAACCGTCTGGGGCAGGGCAGAGTCATCGATGTCATCTGGAACAAGTACCCCCGCATGACCGAGCTGGAAGTGCGCAGCCATCTGGCAAAGCTGGGCTTCCGGGGCGAGACGGTGTTCAAGCCCTGCGAGAACCTTTCCGGCGGCGAGCTGGCCCGTCTGCGCTTTGCCGAGATCGTGCTGGAACGGCCGAACCTGCTGTTCCTCGACGAGCCGACCAACCACCTGGACATCTACACCCGCGAAAATCTGACCGAAGCCCTGATGGCCTACACCGGCACGCTGCTGATGGTGACCCATGACCGCCACCTGATGAACAGCCTTGCCTGCCCCATCCTCTACCTTGAGGACGGCAAAGCCACCATCTACCCCAGCTACGACGCCCTGATGGGACGCACCGCTCCGGTGCAGACCGTGCAGAAAGCGGCCGAACCGGCAAAGACCGGTTACGGCAAGGAGCAGCGCCGCCGCCGCGCCGAGCTGCGGGCAAAGATCAAGGCCTGCGAGGACGAGATGGAAGCCTGCGGCGCACGGGAAGTGGAGCTGGACAACGAGATCAACTCCCCGGAAGTGTACAACGACCCCGACCTGCTGCGCCAGAAGAGCGACGAGCTGAGCGACCTGCGCTTCCATCAGGAAGAGCTGTTTGCCGCATGGGAAGCTGCCATGGAAGAGCAGGAAGCCTACGAGCAGGCGCAGGGCACCGAGGAATAAAGGAGCAGCATATGCCAAAAAATCATCGCGGCTATGAAAAGACACGGCACATCGCCCTGTCCGGCCTGCTGTTTGCGCTGGCCATGGCGCTGTCCTTTATTGAAGGCACGCTCACCATCCCGGGTCTGCTGCCCGGCATGAAGCTGGGTCTGGCCAACATTGTGGTCATGTACGCGCTGTTCTTCATGGGGCCGCGGCAGGCACTGATCTTAGATGTGCTCAAGGCGCTGTTCGTCTTTCTGGTGTCCGGCTTCACGGCGGGCTTCCTCAGCCTGTGCGGCGGCCTTTTGTCCCTGCTGGTGATGTGGGTGCTGTACTACCTGCTGCCGGTGCGTCCCACATGGTTTATCCTGTCCGTGTGCGGTGCGCTGGCGCACAACATCGGCCAGTTGCTGGGCGCGGGCGTCATCATCTCGTCGTCTTTGTCGCTGTACTATGCGCCGGTCATGCTGGTGCTGGGTCTCGTCATGGGCGCGCTGACCTCCGTCACCCTCCGCGCCATCCTGCCTGCACTGGGCAAGATGGGCTTCGACACACAGGAAAAACGGGGCGAATAACCAACGCCCCGCCGGGCAAGGTTGCATTTTGCCCGGAAATCGGTATAATAAAGAAACAAACCATATCATTGATATTAGACCCCAAGCTTACAGGGCTGCCATATCGGGAAAGTACGGCAGCCGGGAGGTGTTTGCAACATGTCTGAAAAAGTTACCATCAAGGTGGAGCGCCGCGAGCTTCATCTGCCCACCATCGCTCTGCGCGGCCTTGTGGTGTTCCCGAACAACCTTGTTCACTTCGAGGTCGGCCGGGAGAAGAGCATCGCCGCCGTGGAATGGGCCATGGCCAATAACTCCAATGTCTTTCTGGTGGCGCAGAAGGAGATGGAGACAAACGACCCCACCCAGCAGGATCTGTATACCTACGGCGTTGTCGCCGAGGTCAAGCAGGTGCTGCGTGTCTCCGACGACCTTGTAAAGGTTCTGGTAGAGGGCAAATACCGCGCAAAGCTCACCTCGCTGGATGCCGGCGGCGATTTTCTGCTCTCCGCTGTGCGCCCGGCTCCGGTGCGCGCCGCCAAGGCCGATGACGCCGTGGAGACCGAAGCTTTGCTGCGCGCCCTCAAGACCGGCTTTGACGAGTACCTCGGCATGAATCCGCGTCTGGGCAAGGACGTGGTGTTTGCCATCGTCTCCAGCGACGACCCGGAGTTCCTCAGCGAGTACATGCCGGCCAACCTGCTGTTCCGCTACGAGGACAAGCAGGCCGTGATGGACGAAGGCACCCTGAACGGACGGCTGAAAAAGCTCATCGAAATGCTGCGCCGTGAGTGTCAGGTGATGAAGCTGGAAAAGGAGATCGCGGAAAAGGTCAACGAGTCCATGGACAAAAACCAGCGGGACTACTATCTCCACGAGCAGCTGCACATCATCAGCGATGAGCTGGGCGAGGGCGACGATACCCACGCCGAAGCAGACGAATACCGCCGCCGCATCACCGAGCTGCACCTTGCAGAGGACAGCGAGAAAAAGCTGCTCAAAGAGGTGGACCGCCTTGCCAAGATGCAGGGCAGCAATCAGGAGGCTACGGTCATCCGCACCTATCTGGACACCTGCCTTGACCTGCCGTGGAACATCTTTACCGTGGACGATCTGGACATTGGCCGCGCCCAGCAGATCCTGGACCGCGATCACTATGGCCTGAAGAAGGTCAAGGACCGCATCCTCGAAACGCTGGCCGTGCGCAAGCTGGCACCGGACGTCAAGGCGCAGATCATCTGCCTTGTCGGCCCTCCGGGTGTCGGCAAGACCAGTATTGCACGCTCCATCGCCGAAAGTCTGGGGCGTAAGTATGTGCGCATCAGTCTGGGCGGCGTGCGGGACGAGGCCGAGATCCGCGGCCACCGCCGCACCTACATCGGCGCCATGCCCGGCAAGATCATCAATGCGGTCATCAGCGCAAAAAGCTCCAACCCCCTCATCCTGCTGGACGAGATCGACAAGCTGGCCGGTGATTTCCGGGGAGATCCTGCCGCCGCTCTGCTGGAAGCGCTGGATCCCGAGCAGAACAGCACCTTCAACGACCATTTCATCGATCTGCCCTATGACCTGAGCCATGTGCTCTTCATCACCACCGCCAATGATCTGGGCAGCATCCCCGGCCCGCTGCGCGATCGCATGGACGTTATCGAACTGCCAAGCTATACCCGGGTGGAAAAATACAACATCGCCCGCAAGCACCTGCTGCCTAAGCAGCTCAAGGCCTGCGGCCTGACCGGCAAGGTCACCCTGAGCCAGAGTGCGCTCTACGGCATCATCGACGGCTACACCCGCGAGGCCGGCGTGCGCAATCTGGAACGCACCATCACCAGCGTGCTGCGCAAGTGCGCCCGCAAGATCGCTTCCGGCGAGGCAGAGAGCGTGTCTGTTACCGGCACCACGCTGGAAAGCCTGCTCGGCCCCCGTTTCGTCAAGCCGGACTTCCTCAACCGCACCAACGCCGTGGGCATCGCCAACGGTTTGGCGTGGACCAGCGTCGGCGGCGAGACCCTGCCCATTGAGGTGCAGGTCATCGACAACGGCAGCGGCAAGATCACCGTCACCGGTTCGCTGGGCGACGTGATGAAGGAGAGCGCCCAGCTGGCCATCACCTGGGTGCGTGTCCACGCCGACGAATACGGCATCGACCCCGAGCGGCTCAAGAAGTGCGACCTGCACATCCACGCCCCCGAGGGCGCTGTGCCCAAGGACGGCCCCTCCGCCGGTGTCACCCTGACCACGGCGCTGGTGTCCTGCCTGTCCGGCATCCCGGTGCGCGGCGATGTGGCCATGACCGGCGAGATCACCCTGCACGGCAATGTGCTGCCCATCGGCGGCCTGCGCGAGAAGAGTATGGCAGCCTACCGCGAGGGCATGAAGACCGTACTCATCCCCAAGGATAACGAGCCGGATCTGTACGAGGTGGATGACGAGGTCAAGAAGAATCTGACCTTCCTGCCCATGCAGAACCTGACCCAGGTGCTCAACGCGGCGCTGCTGAAGCCCCAGAACCCCAAAAAGGCTCCGGCCAGCCGCACCCGCGCCAAGAAAAAGCCCGCCGAGGCCGCCCATGTGCCGCCCGCAGCGGACAAGCCCCAGACCGGCGCGGTTTGCTGAGATAAGAGAAAGGAACAGCTCCATGAACTTCAATAAAGCTGATTTCATTGCCAGCTACGGCATTTCCAGCCAGCTGCCCGAGAGCGACCGCCCGGAGCTGAGCTTTTCGGGGCGGTCGAACGTGGGCAAGTCCAGCCTGATCAACAAGCTGTGCACCCGCAAAAACCTTGCCCGCGTGTCCAGCACGCCCGGTAAGACGGCCACCATCAATTTCTATTCGGTAGATGACTGCTATTTTGTGGATCTGCCCGGCTACGGCTATGCCAAGGTGAGCAACGCCGACCGCGAGCGCTGGGATGACCTTATCAACAGCTACTTCGAGGCTCCGCGCCACCACACCCTGCTGGTGCAGCTGCTGGACTGCCGCCACGCCCCCAGCGCCGACGATGAGCAGATGCTGCGCTACCTGCACTATCACCAGATCCCCTATGTGGTGGCTCTGACCAAGGCCGACAAGCTCAAAAAGAGCCAGCTGGCTAAAACGCTGGAAGAGTTCGAGACCCTCTGCCGCCCCTACGGCTGCCAGAAGGTGGTGCTGACCAGCGGCGAAAACGGCTACGGCATCCCGGATCTGCAGGCGGTGCTCAACGCCGCTGTCGAGGCTGAGTATACCGAAGAGGAAGAGTAACGCCATGGCCTACAACGAGTTTGCGTATTTTTACGATGAGTTCAACGGCGAGGCCGATTACGATGCCCTCTATACCCATATCCGCGAAAAGCTGGACGCCCACGGTATCCATGACGGCATCCTTGCCGACCTTGGCTGCGGCACCGGCGAACTGACCCTGATGCTCACTCAGGCGGGCTATGATATGATCGGCATCGACCAGTCGGAAGAGATGCTCTGCGTGGTGCGGGACAAAGCCGAGCAGCTGGGGCTTTCCGGCAAACTGCTGCTGCTCCGGCAGGATCTGCTCAAACTGGATCTGTACGGCACCATCCGGGGCGCGGTGTCCACCTTTGATACCTTCAACCATATCCCGGATCTGGATACGGCCATCGCCAATGCCGGGTTCTTTATGGAAAAGGGCGGCGTATTTCTCTTTGATATGAACACTCCCTATAAGCATCAGAACGTGCTGGGTGACAACGAGTTCACCTTTGAGGAAGAGGACGCCTCCTGTGTGTGGCGCAACCACTACAATGCCGCCGACCGCCGGGTGGAGATCACGGTGGATATCGACTACCACGAGACCGGCGAGCACTTCCATGAGCAGTTCTATGAATACACCTACGACCTTGACACCATCCGAGCCGCGCTGGAAAAGCACGGCTTTTCGCTGGAAAGCGTCTGCGACGGCGAGACCTTCGGCCCCCTGACCGAAGAGAGCCAGCGCTATTTCTTCTGCGCGGTCAAGCAGTATACACAATTGGAGGGTTGACCTATGGCAAATCTGATCCGCGGCCTGTCGGAGAACGGCGGCGTCGTGTTCTGCGGCGTGGACTCTACCGAGATCGTCCGCAAGGCTGAAAAATTACATACCACCAGCGCCACCTGCAGCGCGGCGCTGGGCCGTCTGCTCACCGGCGCAGCCCTGATGGGCTCCATGCTCAAGGATGACCGCGACAAGATCACCCTGCGCGTGGCAGGCGGCGGCCCCACCGGCGTGGTCATTGCCTGCACCGACGGCACCGGCAACGTCAAGGGCTGCATCGATAATCCCCTTGTGGAGCTGCCCCTGAAGGAAAACGGCCATCTGGACGTGGGCGGCGCCGTGGGCCGCGACGGTGTGCTCACCGTCATCCGCGACAACAGCCTGCAGAAGGAGCCGACCGTGGGTCAGGTTCCGCTGGTGTCCGGCGAGATCGCTGAAGACCTGACCAGCTACTACGCCTACAGCGAGCAGGTGCCCACCGTCATGGCGCTGGGTGTTCTGGTGGACAAAGACCTGTCCATCCTGTGCGCGGGCGGCTTTATGGTGCAGCTGCTGCCCGGTGCCACCGATGCCGAGATCGACCAGCTGGAAAAGAACATCAATGCCATGCCTTCTGTCACTGCCATGCTCCACGAGGGCAAGACCCCCGAGGACATGATGCAGATGGCGCTGGCCGGTTTTGACCCCAATGTGCTGGACGAGCGGGATGTGCACTACCAGTGCGACTGCAGCGCCGAGCGCACCAAAGAGATGCTGTTCAGCCTTGGCCGCAAGGAGCTGGTGAAAATGCGGGACGAAGACCCCAGTTGCGAGGTCGTGTGCCACTTCTGCCACAGCAAGTACCAGTATGACCTGAACGACCTGATTGCCGAGTACGATGCACAGGCGGCAGAAAGAACACAGCAATAAAGGAAAAGGGACGTGCAACCGCACAGCTCTCTCAGGCGCTGATGCGCCAGCTCTCCCGGAAAGGGGGAGCTTTTTTGTTTTGCCTTTCACTGTGTTTTCCGGATGAGACCTGTAGGAAACGCATTCATGCGTTCCGCAGGCGAGAGATCGTGTCAGGTCGGAACGGACAAGTCCGTTCCCTACAGGAAAGGCGGAGCATCCGGACGGATTTAGGCTCCGATATCCGCCACGATGGTATAGACTGCGGTGTAGTCCAGCACATCGCCGTTCACGGCGCAGTCCTCCTTCCGGGCGAGAAGTTCGGCGTCCGGCCACGCGGCATACAGCGCCTGCAGGCATTGCATCCGGGCCAGCGCCGCCGCCTGCTCTTCGGTGCGCAGAAGGGCGGTTTCCTGCTGCTCGTAGCGGCATACCTCCTGCACAGAGCAGGGGAGCGGCAGCCCGAACAGCTCCGACTGAACGTGCCGGGTGCGCACCTCGGCCTGTTCCGGAGCCTTTGCGGCGGGCAGAGAAATCGTCTGCCCGAAGCCGCTCAGCTGATACGCACAGACACTGCGCCCGGTCTTTTGCAGGATGGTCTCGGTCAGCGCGACCTGCCGGGAGCCGCTCCACTCGAACTGCGCCCGCACCGTCCCGGCAGCGGGGACAAAGATCAGCGTCCCGTCCCGCTCGCTGCGGGCCGTGCCGATCAGTCCCTGCCCGGCTTCCACCGTCTGCCCGGGTACGGCCAGCATCGTGCCGCTGACAAGGTTGGTGCTCACCACCACGCCGCCGCACTTTGCCCGGATGCCGTGCAGCGTTCCGGCGGCAATGTCCGGCTTTGGGGCGGCGGCCACGGCTTCCACCTCCAGCCGCCCTCTGGCAAAATTCAGGCTCGCCCAGGAAAACTCGCCGCTGCGCAGCAGGGCATATTCGCCTGCGGTGAGCTTTTCTTCGGTCACGGCAGAGCCGGGCTGCAGGCCGTTCTCTCGCAGCACGGCCGCTGCCCGGGCGGCCTGTCCGGGAGTCAGGGCGCTGTAGTCTGCCGCCCAGACGAACCCCTGCGCCCAAAGCAGCAGCGGCACGAATAGCGCAAACCCGGCCCACAGCCCCGCCCGCCGCAAAAGCGGACGTAAAACAAAGTACAGCCCCTGTTTTTTCTGCAGCCGCAGCCGGACGCGGTTTTTCCGGGCAAGGGCAGCGAACCGACGGTACTGCCACGCGGCGCAGTGCGCCCGGAATCCGCCGGGCAAAGGGCAGACATTGTAAGGATGCAGCCCGGCCTGCGCGGCGGCGGTGAGCAGCGCATCGGTGCCGCCGTTCTGCGCGGTGAACCGCACCGCCGCCCAAAAACGAACCGGTTCCATGGTCAGCCCTCCTATTCGTCGGAAAAGTCGGTGCGCAGAAACCGCCCGCACACCGTCAGCCGGGTGGCCGTCAGGGTCAGGATCTTCAGCCCGTCGCCGTAGACGGTAAATTTCCCCCGGGGCATCCGCAGGCAGAGCCGGTTTTCGTCGTAGGCAAGCACCGCCTGGAAATGCTCGATCTCCATCCGGTTTCCGCTCAGATAGACCGCAGGCATCCGGTAGAACCCTTTGGGCGGCTGGAGGAACAGCGCGGCCAGCCAACGGCGCGGGTGCGGATGCCCGCTGTGCTTGTTCAGCATTTCCGCTCCCTCCCATTCCGCAGGCATGGCTGCGGCCGATTGCTACATATATATGGACAGGGAGGGCAGGCTTATGAATCGGAAATTCCGGCAGGCGGTATTTTTTCTTCTGGCGGCGGGGACGGCATGGCTCATTTTTGCCCGGCCGGAGCTGTGCACTGTGTCCCTCCGCGAAGGGCTGCAACTCTGCGGCGGTCCGCTGCTGGTGTCGCTGCTTCCGTTTCTGATCGTTTCGTCGCTGGCGGTGCGCAGCGGGGCAGGGGAAACATTGGGAATCCTGTTCTGTCCGGCTACCCGGCTTATCGGTATCCGGGGCAGCGGTGCCCGGAGTGCAGGTGGTGTGCTGCTCATTGGTTTTCTGGGCGGGTTCGCCCCGGCGGCGTCCGCTGTCCGCGACGCCGTACAGACTGGCCGCCTCACGGCAAGGCAGGCATCGGCTCTGCTGCCGGCCTGTATCTGCTCCGGGCCGTCCTTCGTGGTACTGGCGGTGGGCGGGCAGCTTCTGGGCAGCCGGGCGCTGGGCGTGCGGCTGTTTGCCGCGCAGCTGCTGGCGGGGTATCTGACGGCGGCACTGCTTGGCCGCCTGCACCGGTGCGAAGAGCCGGAAATCACAGCAAATGCCCCGGAAGAACCGCTGCCGGGGCTGGATGAGCTGATCGCACAGGCCACCGTTGCCTACCTGAAACTCTGCGGCTTCGTGCTGTACTTCCGGCTGCTGGCGGCAGGCTGCGGGCAGATTTTGCCGGGCAGGCTGGCAGTGCTGCCCGCCATGTTGCTGGAGGTGTGCTCCGGCTGCGATTACGCGGCCCGCACCGGTCTGTGGGCAAGTTCGCTGTGCTGCACAGCGCTCAGCCTGCAGGGAGCGTCGGTGCTGCTGCAGGTGCGTACTCTCTGCCCGCCGGAAGTCTCGCTCCGGCCGCTTCTGGCGGCGCGGCTGGTGCACCTGCCGCTTTCGCTGGCGCTGTTCTGGCTCGGCTGGCCGGAGCAGACGGCGGAAGCCTTCAGCACCCTGTCCGGGCGCATCGTCACGATGCAGCGCGTCCCGCTGGACTGCGCCCTGCTGGCGTTTGCCGTGTGCTGCATGACGGCGTGGGAAGCCGCCCGGCTTGCTTTTTGCCAAAAGGCGGGAACCGTAAAATCCGGCCTTGACAGAAAGTCGGAAATATGATAAAATATTGTCCGTTGCAGAAGATGTAAAATCTGCTACTGTGGCTCAGCTGGTAGAGCAGCTCACTCGTAATGAGCAGGTCGCCTGTTCGAATCAGGTCAGTAGCTCCAAAAAGAAATCCCGGAAAAGTGGCTTCGTGTCTTGCTTTTCCGGGATTTTTGCTTGCCGTTTTGCAAGGCGCTTTTGCAGGGAAAAGCGCCTTATTTGACGTTGTTTCCGGGTAAAAAACCTTATGATGCAAGTGAAATCCAACGCAAAAAGAGCCGCACCCGGCCGGGCGCGGCTCTTGAAATTACAGCAGAAACTTAGTAGGTGATGCCCTGTGCCATCATAGCGGTAGCAACCTTCAGGAAGCCTGCGCAGTTTGCGCCGACCATCAGGTTGCCCTCGGAACCGGCAGCCACAGATGCATCGTAGGAAGCGTGGAAGATGCCTTCCATAATGCCCTTCAGCTTTGCATCGACCTCTTCGAAGGTCCAGCTCAGGCGCTCGGAGTTCTGGCTCATCTCCAGACCGGAGGTAGCCACGCCGCCGGCGTTGGAAGCCTTTGCGGGTCCGTACAGAACGCCGTTGGACAGGTAGACCTCAATGGCCTCGGGGGTGCTGGGCATATTAGCGCCCTCGCACACGACGGTGCAGCCATTCTTCACCAGAGCCTCAGCGGACTCCTTGTTGATCTCGTTCTGAGTTGCGCAGGGCAGAGCGATGTCGCAGGGGACAGTCCAGACCTTAGTGCAGTCTGCCACATAGGTTGCACCTGCGTGGGTCTCGGCGTACTCCTTGATACGGCCGCGGCGCACTTCCTTCAGGTCCTTGACGTAAGCCAGATCGATACCGTTGGGATCGTAGACATAGCCGTTGGAGTCGGACATGGTCACGACCTTGGCAC
>ERZ837487.2678-NODE-2678-length-17676-cov-13.933205_pt1 | contig 17676 bp, 10 predicted proteins | sample MGYA00519911_ERZ837487 | MGnify/ENA primary metagenome ERZ837487 (study PRJEB31850, sample SAMEA3708818) | human gut metagenome | biome: human gut; feature: human-associated habitat; material: faeces | place: China | collected 2014 ...
AAGTAGTACAAATACGCTCTTGAGTTCTCAAACCACCACCACTCACCCACCTCGCAATCCGGAGTGAACCGGACCACTCGCTGAGCGGCAGCAAGAGATAAACTTACAGCACGATCGCGATCCGCGCAACCCGGGCCGCACGAACAACGCGTGAACCGTTGGAAATCCAACGTTCCATCGGCGTGTCGAAACTTGACAAATCAGAGCCTCTTGTTCTCCCAATCGCCTATCTCGACGCCACGCAGCCACGCAACACACGTGATCACTGGCAGTTGAACTGGTACAACGCCCAGCCCTTCGCATATGAAGCCATATTCGAATAATCCTGAACCTTGCGCATCGTGCCATCTTTGGCGTACTTGTCGATCAGCTTTTGATCGTGGAACGTGTCGTACTGCTGCTTGAACGTGAACATCTGCAGGCTCGGCGCCTGGCCGCCCATGCTCAGGAAGTATGCATCGCCATCCGCGCTCAGCGGGCAGACGGTATTCGTCAGCGCCTTGCCGTCGCCCGACGCGAACGCATTCTCCGTCTGTCCGAAAATCGCACCATTCTTCTCGGCCTTCGCGTTGTAAATCGGGAACAGCATATCCGCGCCGTACATCGCCGTCGCATACATGGAACCGTTCAGAGGATCGGAAACCACCACCGAATCGGTACCAGTCTCCTTCACCACCTTCTTGAGAATCTTCTCCTTCGTGGCAGTGAGCTGCTCGTCCGGCCGCGCATCGTCAATCGTCATATTCGCATAGACGGCATCCGACAGGGCGGAACGAACAGTATTGCCGAATTGGCAGGAAATGGCGAGCGCCGCAAGCAGAACAATCGCAATGATTTTCGTGACGTTCGGCAGACGGCCGGCACGCAACAATACGACGGCGGCGAAGACGATCAGCGGCAGCACGCCGAACGGAATCATGGTAAGCGGTCGGGTTTCGGCGCGATACCAGGCGGCGGCCACGATGTTGGGGAACCAGCCAGTCAGCGCGGTCGAGCAGACGTAGACGAGACCGACCAGGAAGAAGGCCAGCAGAATGGCGATCGCGTCGCGGCGGAGTTGCGAGGCGTCGGAACGTGGAGTGCGGTAGCTGGCGGAAGTCTTGCGATTCCTACGATCGGCAGGCATAGCCGCAAAATCGGCAACCTGTTCGTGCGGTTGCGCTGACGTGCTATCGGATGCACGGTCAATCGCAGAAGCGCCGGGCACAGTAGCGGAATCGGCGCGATTGGCGGCGAACCATTGCGGGCGGATGATGGCTGCGACGGTGACGGCAAACGCGATCAGCACGATTGCGGCCATGAACCAGCCTTGCACGCCGCCGATATTGTCGGTGACGTAGATTTTGAGCGCTTCGGGCACCGTGCGGTTCGGAACGAAGGTGTGGAACCAGCTGGCGGGATTGAAGTAGCGGTCCGATTTGTAGCTGGACATCATGTATACGAGGAACACGGCGGCGCCGAGAACCACTACGCCAGCGAGGCCTGCGATGGCTTTCCACGGCAGTCGCGTCAGCACGAAGGGGGCCATGAGCAGGAGCCAGGTGAACACGATGCGCGGATGGGCGAACATGCAGACGCCGGCAGTGACGAAGAACCATATGATCCATTTGACGAGGTGTTCGCGGGTGGCGAGCGCGTCGAGCAGGCGAAGTGTGGCGTACAGCCAGAACGGCAGAAGCGTGGCGGCCAGGCCGAAGGCGATCAGCGGACCGGAAGCCAGCATTTGGAAGGGGTGCGAGGCGGAAGCGACGGCGAGCGGGGGGATGATGAGCGCGAGTATCGTGGGGAATAGCGGAACTACGACAGACGCGACATTGCGGGCCGAGGACTTTCGTGCGTTCGCAAATCGGGGGGAGCATACGGATTGTGCCGAATGCGACAGGCGACGCGTGAAATAGGAAGCGTACAGCTGAATCGCAATCGGCCAAACCAAGCCGGATGTGGCCAGCCAGACCGTGTTGAACGCGGCGTAAATCGACAGATTGACGCCGAACAAGCTGGCGAGCTTAATCATGCCGGCTGCAAGCAGATGGAACAACGGCGGATAGTATTCGTCGTTCGGCCACAGGTGGGTGGCCGCGCCGACGCCTTCGCCGAGGATCTTGCGGATGAAGTAATAGTGCGCGGGCGCGTCGATTTCGTGCAATGGGTTCGTCCAAGCGGCGGAACCGTGCGGAAACCAAGCCCATACGATCGCAGCGGCGAGCGCGACGCCGATGGCGGAACAGACCGGCAGTGCGATGCGGGATAAGCGGGGAACGGCGGAATCGCAAGGCAAAGGCAAAGTATCGTTCGTTGTCTTGCTTGATATCTTGTCCGTCGTTTTAGCCGTCGTTTCGTCTGTCGTCTTGCTTGCGGCGACTGCGCTGTCGGCTTCATCGACTGCGTCGTCGGCCGCTGTGGGAATCGTATTGTCTGTGCTGTGCTGCTTCATCGCCATCCATCGTAGCCGAAGCCGCGAAAGCAAGCCACAAATCGCAATCGCACCTGCATTTTGTAATTCAAAACTGGACCGTGCGGCAACAAAAGCTGGAAAGGCATCTAAAAACGGATGGAACATGCGCGGGATGGGCGCAAGACGGACGTGGAACGCGGGAAGAATAGGCGGACGTAGAGCGGAGACGAGCGCGAGCAGGAACAAAATCGCCGCTTATCCAACCTTCGATTTTCAGGAAGTATTCAGACTTCACACAGAGGTATAACAGTGTTGCGCAAGAAAACAATCACGTTGGATGGGCAGGATGATTGCACGGGGCGCATTGCGCTGTGAGCGTACTCGCTGTCGTTGCTTGACTGTGTGCGTCCCGGCCAACGCTGGCGTCGGCATGCGTCGACGCGTAACTACAGAGAACTGGAGAAGTACCGCATGTTCGTTCTCAAGAACGCATGGGCTGCGCTCGGTCGCGTCAAATGGCGTACCGCGCTGACGGCTTTGCTTGCACTGCTGGTGTCGTTCTCAGCCGCCGTGGATCTGGCGGTGCTGAGAGCCGACGACAAGGCGAATAACGAAACATACCAATCGCAGAAAGCTTCGGCGGTAATTCGGCCGAGCGCGAAAGTCACTGCGAAACGCGACGGTGCGGACTCCAATTACACCGCCAATTACATGACGTGGGACATGTACACCAAGTACGCGGAAGCGGTGCAGAAGAACAACTTGACGTTCGAATACACGCTCGCCACGTCGGTGCCGGTGCGCGCCAGCAAGTCGCTGCAGGCGATCGCGGCGAAAAGCGACACGAGCGAGGACAAGACCGGCGGCAACCTGACGTTGCAAGCCTTCTACACGAACGATGCGGCGAAAATCAACGACTACGGCACGTTCAAAGTGGTCAAGGGCAAGCAGCTGAACTACAAGACAGCCAACGACGGCGTGCTGGTCTCTCAGGCAGTGGCCAAGAAGAACAATCTCAAAGTGGGCGACAAGGCGACCGTCGGCAATCCGACGAAGGCTTCCGAAACCTACAAATTCACCGTGCGCGGCATCTACGAGTACACCGGCGAGACGCCGGCCGGATACGGTTCCGACGCGAAATACGCGAAAGACAACCGCGAGAACGTGGTGTACACGTCGTACATCAACTTCGCGCAAAGCGGTCTGGATGTGGCCGGCACCAAGGGCTGGGCCATCCCGAACCTCAACATCATCTTCACGCTGACCGATCCGGCCACATACAACAAGTTCGTGCGACTGGTGACAAAGGCCAAGCTGGACACGTCGAAGTTCACAATCTCATCGCCGTCGCTTGATGCGTACAAGAAGCGCATCGCACCGCTGGACGCCGCCGCCAAGGCCGCGCGCACGGCGTTGTTGGCGACCCTGATCGTCGGCGGGCTCGCGCTGCTGGCATTGGTGCTGTGGGCCGCGATCGGTGGACGCCGTGACGAAATCGGCATGGCGATGGTTTCCGGCGTCACCAAGGGACGTTTGGGATGGCAATTCATGCTGGAAACGTTCATGATGACCGTTCCAGGCTGGGTAATCGGATTGATTGCCGGCGCGCTGCTGGCCAAGCCGCTTGGCACCGCATGGGCCGGTGGACAGGCTGTGGCCATCACATCCGCATCCGTGTGGAACATGATCTGGTACGGACTGGGCGCCTGCCTGGTTCTGGGCATCATCGCGTTCATGCGCGTGGGATTCTTCGATTTGGGTCAGCTGTTCGCAGGCCGTTCTGACGATTCGAACGAATCTGCCGAAGCGAAGAACGCAGACGAGCCGGAGGAAACAGTCGAGTCGACGGAACGTACGGAGGTGAACGCATGAGCGAGAAAGACGTGAAAGACAACGAAACCGAAGCATTGAACAACGATGCTGCGGAAAACGCGGACATCGAGGCGGGCGAAACCGATATGGCCACGTCGATCGAATCGGTCGATTTCGCGGTGGTGTATGACGATGGAGGCGATTCCATCGCAACCGAATCGGCAGAAAACGCGGAAAATACGGAAGGCATCGCCACGGAAGACAGCGTTGCCAGCGACAACGCGAATCGCGTGAACGAAACGCTCGCATTGGGCGCGACCGACGACGAACAGTCGCTCGACCAGCACGAAACCGTACAGGCGGACTCCGCAACCAGCGTGTCATCGCAAATCGACCGCGAAATCAAACATCATCGCAAGAAGGACGCATTCTTCTTCAAGGCGAACCCGACATTCGCGCTCGACCATGTGACGGTGCACAACCGCAAAACCGGACGTGACGTGCTCGACGACGTTTCCCTGGCGTTCCATGCCGGCGCGACCCACGCGGTGCTGGTGGATGCCGAAGATGTCGAACAGCATCAGGCGCTGGTGGCCACCATGGTCGGCATGATGCGGACGACCAGCGGCAACGTGATGCACAAAAGCACGAACCTCGCCGACGCGACACCGGTCGACGTGCTTGGACACCGCATCGGTTTCATTCCGCAGCGGTTCGCCGTGCGCGGCGACCTTGACGCGGAAGGCAACGTGCTGTACGCCATGGACGCGTCGAACCGCAATTTCCTGCAGCCCAAGCCGGTGATTGCGCGCGAGCTGCTCAAGCGCGTGGGATTCGAGGAAGTGACTTCCGGTCTGCCGGTGGGCAAGATGAGTGCGTTGGACCAGCGTCGCGTGGCAATCGCGCGTGCGCTGAGTTGCGAGGCGGAGGTGATTATTGCCGATGAGCCGACCGCTGGATTGAACCGTGACGACGCCGCCGTGGTGCTGGGGCTGCTGAAGAAGGCCAAGCGCGATGAGGATCGTAAGCGTGCGATTATTGTGGTGACCGATAATCCGGAGGTCGCCGATCAGATGGAACATTGCGCGGAGCTTGAGTAGCGAGCGGCGTTCTGCGAGGCGAAAGCCTTGCGGACTGGTGTTGCATGCCAGTCCGCAAGGCTTTTTTCGTGCTGATTCTGGTTCGTGCCGATTCGCGCTGGTTCGCGGTGACACACCGCTAAAAACATGTCATATGCGCTATGTGTGGCAGACTCTTTCATCTTTGGAATCTCAAACCGCTATGTGTGGCAGATCGTTTGACGCCTCGTGAGTTAGAGGGTCTGTTTTATACCCCCTAATGTATGGCAGGGAAAGAGAAGTGCCACAGATAGCGGCTTTCACTTTTCCGTAGATGGAGAATCTGCCACAGATAGCGGTTTTCAGTGCGCAAAACTCGGGCGGCAGCCAGGCTTCGAGGAATTTTCGGGTGTATCCCGCTTATGAATGGCGGATTTTTCCGCTCGACGCGTGCTATCTCGCTTATAGATGGCGGATGGTTTTGCCGCATGAGACTTAGAGGGGATTGAACTTGCCCCCTAACACCTAGTCTTCCTGAGACACCCGCCATTCATAAGCGAGATAGCATCCGGCAGACACCGAAATCCGCCATTCATAAGCGAGATAAGTAGGTTCGCTACTCGGCGATGCGCATGTGGTACTGCTCGGCGAGCGGTTTGACGTCGAGGACGCCGTAACGTTCCAGAAGGCGCAGCCATTCGCGCTTGTTGCTTTCGCCGAAACGGGCGGCCTTGCGCGTGTAGGCTTCGGCGGTCAGGAACTTCGGCGGAATCGACTTGCTGTTGTACTTGTCCGCCACCATGACGACCTCCTGCTCGAGGTTCATCGGCACGTAGTCGGCCGGGGGCAACGGCAATCCCTGCGATTCCACGGTTTCGCGGGTGAGGCCCACACCTGTGTGGTTGCGTGCGAACTGGGCGATCGATTCGTCAACGCCCTCGTTCAGCAAGTATTCGTAGCCTTTGAGCCCGTGCTGAACATAGTGCGGACCGTCGAATTTGAGCGGTTCGCCGTCGGAACCGTCCTGCTTGAGCAGGAAATACGTGCCGATGTCGTGCAGCAAACCGCCAATGACCACCAGATGCTCGTCGATGAGCCGCGGCGGAACGGTACCTCCGGTCAGCCCTTCCGTGGACGGCACCGCAGGCATGTGCAACATGCCGAGCGATTCCTCGCCGGTATTGTCTTTCGTCAGTTCCAGTCCGAAGTCGCCGGTTTTTTCGGGAGCGTCCGTCGGCAGGGTGCAGCGGCGGGTGAACAGTGCATTCTGCCGGCGGGCCATGCGGCGGGCGATGTCGGCCACGACCACGCAATGGCCGTGGATGAGGTCGTATGCGGCTTGCGATTGCGCGATTTTGCGATGTAGCTCATCCACTTGCGCAAGAGTGGGGATATAGCCGGTCGTCGGCTTGTTCGATTCGGTTGTTTCGTTCGATTCGTTCGTCATACGCCCATCTTAGGCACGTTCCATCACGCCCAGCATACGGTTCTTGACGCAGTTTCCAAAACGGTTCCCAACAGCCGAAGGGATTCATACACCACGCCAGATAAATCCCGGAACGGACACGGATTCAACGGTTTCTCCGTCTTGTCAACGATGTTCCAAGGAATGCCGCCTTAAAACGAGCATTTATCAGCTGCCCGCAGCGGACGGCACGATACGCGGGGACGTTATGTGCGGAAAATCAGATGGAACGGACGCGGAATTCGCCGGTGCGGTTGGAAGCCACGATCATCTGGTCGTTTTCGAGACGGGTCCAGCCGTCTTCAGCACGCTGGTCGAAGCCGGAGCTGGCCACGACCACGCCCTTCGGCTGGGCATCGTCGTTTCCACCGAGCGCACGGTAGCGCAGCACGCGGTAGTCGCGCGCCTGCTCGCCACGACCGTACTGGTCGTAGATTTCGACGATGCGCTTGGAAGTGACCTCACGGCCGGCCGCGCACAGGGCGATGAACTGGTCCTGGCTTTGGATCATGCAGTTGTAGCTGGACTTCGGATAGCTTTTGCGCAGTTCGCGCACGGCCTGCGCCACCGCCTCGTCGAGTGCGAAGCCGAAGCCGATGTATTGCAGGATGACGGCGAAGAAAATGGCGGAATCGGAACGGCCGCCAGTGGACTGCACGATGCTCGGATCGACCGGGAATGCACGGTTCGTAATGATGTTGCGGCCCTGGTCGTCAGAAATGTCGCCATTGTGGATGAAGCTCAGGCCGTTCGCATAGAAGGGCTGCTGGTTTTCAAGAATCAGCGGCAGGTTGGAGCTGGCCAGGCGCAGATGCCACAGGCCGCCGCGGGCCGGAGTGTTGGCGAGCTCGTCGAAAATCGGATCATGACGGGCGGCGATGGTGTTTTTGTAGATCGCGGTGCCGGTTTCCGGAGTCGGCGCACCGCCGTCGCGACGGTATGGCGATTCGTCCGGCACGGTGATCAGCGCGGCGCCCCAGCCGTCGTTGTGGATCTCGCTCAGATTTCGGAAATCGCGCACGTTCTGCATGCCGAGCACGCCATTGAGGTTGGTGTTGCTGCCTGCCGTCGCGAATCCAAGTAATCTGCACATGGTTGATTACTTTAGCGACGGCAGGTTTCGACGCGCGCGTGCCGTTATCGGAGTTGGTTATAGCCTGCGATTCAGCCGCCGATTCATACGCATCGCACGTCGCAAAACGCACGTCACGAACGTAAGTTGTCCCGCAAACGAGCAGGAGGACCGACATATCCTGTTGCAGACCGTAAAAACTCGGACTGAGCGGCCCGGAGCGTGTCGGTAATAGGATATGCCGGTCCTCCTGCGGACTTGGCGGTATTCAGCCAAAGGAAAAGGGCTGGGGCATCTCGTTCGTGACACACTCAAGGCCGTTCGGCCAAGCCTACGGTCACAAACGAAATGTCCCAGCCCTCCTTGCGTAGATAAGCCGTGCTCGCAGAGCGGATTCACACGCGCTTCAAGCGCGGCGGACGCTCGGTGGCGAGGAACAGCGGCTGAATCTCAATCAGCGGATTGTAGGGAGCGAGTCCGAACCATTTGACCGGAGAGCCGGCCAAATGACGAATCGCGTACTTGATCTGCAGTGAGATCGCGCCCTTCTGGGACACCTTCGACTCGGGCATCAACGCCTTGTGAATCAGCACGTAGCGGATAGGTCCGATGTTCGGATCGGCATCCAGCTTCGGGTAGCGGGTGGTCTGCTTGGGCAGATCGCCGGACTTCGACAGATCGTTCATGATCTGGTGGATGTATGCAGGAATCGACTGCGACACCTTGAAGCCCAAGCGAATACGCACGCGGAACAGGAAGTCCGTGCCGAAATTCTCCACCGAATACTCGCGCGTGAACGGGTTGTCGGATGTTTCCACCGACACCGCCCACCATGCGCGGGCGCGCTTCGGATGGTCCGCGAAAATCGAGAAGAAGATGTCGGTATCGACACGCTTCATTTCCGGATCGGACGTCAGATAGACGATGTTGTCCGTGAAATACGGAATCGAATCGTCCTCATGAAGCTGCTTCAGAACCGGCACGCAATCGGCGGGCTGCATATGCCGGCGTTGCGCGCGTTCCAGCTTCGTGCCTTCGTTCCACGTGTACATAATCAGCAGAATCGCCAATGTCAGCAGCATGGTGAACCAGCCACCGTGCAGGAACTTCGCCATCGAAGCGAAGAAGAACAGGAACTGGATGGCCAGGAACACCACTGTGAACACGACCGCGCCGACGCGCTTGCCATCGTGCCAAATGTAGACGGCCAGCAGAATCGTCGTGGTGATCATCGTGACGGTCAATGCCAGGCCGTACGCGGCGGAAATATGCTCCGAATCGCGGAACATCGCCAAAACCAGCAGGGTGGAGACGCACAGCACGGCGTTGACCACCGGAATGTACAGCTGGCCGCGGGTACGAGCCGGATAGCGCACCTGCAGGTGGGGCATCCAGTTGAGTCGCGTCGCTTCGGAAACCATGGTGTAGGCGCCGGTGATCAACGCCTGCGAAGCGATCACGCCGGCGCACACGGACAGCAGCACCGCCACGTAGCGTACGGACGGGGTCATCATTTCGAAGAACGGATTGAGGCCGTGCATGTGGTTGTACGCGGTGTCGTCCCAATGGTTGAGCATCCACGCGCCCTGGCCGAAATAGCAGAGCACAAGGGCGATCTTGATGAACGGCCACGTGAAGTAGATGTTGCCGCGGCCGACGTGGCCCATGTCGGAATACAGCGCTTCGGCGCCGGTGGTGGACAGGAACACGGTGCCCATGACGGCGAGGCCTGCCGCATTGTGGTGGCTGAAGAGGAACTCCACGCCGTACACCGGATTCAGCGCTTCAAGCACGCTCCAATCGGAGCTCAGGTTCACCAAGCCGACGACGGCGAGGAACGAGAACCAGATCATGACCACCGTGCCGAACGTGCGGCCGATGCGTTCGGTACCGCGCGACTGCACTGCGAACAGGCAGACGATGATCACAATGGTGATCATCAGCGTCAGTTCTTTGTTTTCGCTCATGATCGGTTCCAGCAGCGGCAGTGTTTCCAAGCCTTCCACTGCCGAGCTGATCGAGACGGCCGGCGTAAGCACGGAATCGGCGAGGAACGCGGCGCCGCCCAGCATGGCGGGAATCGCAAGCCATGCCCCATATTTGCGGATCAGCGAATACAGTGCGAAGATGCCGCCTTCGCCGTTGTTGTCGATGCGCATGGCGATGAACACGTATTTGACGGTGGTGATCAGCGTGATCGACCAGAAGACCAGCGACAGGATGCCCAGCACCGCGGCGCGATCCGTATGCGCCAAACCGCCTTGGCCGTTGAGGAACGTCTGCATGGTGTACAGCGGCGAGGTACCGATGTCGCCGTATACCACGCCAAGCGCCACGATGGCCATGGCCGGCGTGATTTTGTCCGGGCCGGACTGGAGACGGCTCCACCAGCGGCCGATGCGGCCCTTGCTGGCGGCCTCGTCAAGTTTCGCGGCTTCCTGCTGCTGCGCCTCGTGCTCCTTGATGAGCGTCTGGCGCTCCTCCTTGGTCAGGACCTTGTGCGAGACCTTTGGCGCCTGCGTGTACGTCGCTGCGTGAAGCAGCGGCTGTTCTTCTTCGTTCGGCTCGTTAGCCATAACGCTTCCTCCAAGTGGCGGGCCTTCCAACCCGCTCCCCAAAATAAAACGCAAGGTGTGACACTAGGAGCTTGGCAAACCATTGTCAAATCTTCACACGTGATTCGGCACGTCACGCATGAAATTCACATATGCTTAATCGTTTGTATTTTGCTTATTTTCTGGCGATTACGCAACTGTTACGTTGAGGCCCATGCGACCGTCACGGAACCGCCACGGGATTACCGCGAAATCGCCATTCTTTTTAGATGCCGTACACTTCGCGCGTCGTTTCACGCGTGGCTTTGGCGATTTCAGCCAACGGTCTGTCAAGATAGTCGGCGAGCGCCTGCAGGGTGTACGGGATCATATACGGCGCGTTGGTGCGGCCGCGGTAGGGCATCGGACTTAAGTAGGGGGCATCGGTTTCGACCATGACGTGGCTCATGCCGACGAGTTTCGCCGATTCGCGGATTCCGTCGTTGCCTTTGTAGCTGGATGTGCCGGAAAGGCTGAGATACCAACCGTTTTCGCGGGCGATTTCGCCCATTTCGGCGTCGCCGGAGTAGCTGTGGAACACGGTACGTTCGGGGGCGCCGTCGGCGAGCAACGTTTCGATGACTTCCTTGTGCGAGTCGCGGTCGTGGATTTGCATGGGCAGGTTGAGTTCCTTGGCGAGCGCGACGTGGGCGCGGAACGCCTCGCGTTGCAGTTCCTTGGCGCCTTCGCCGGTGCGGAACAGGTCCATGCCGGTTTCGCCGATGGCGACGACCTGGTTGGGGTAGGTGGTGGCGAGGCGGTGCACTTCGGCCATGGCTTCGTCGAAGGGGATGTCGTGCCAGGGCTTGTATTTGATGGGCAGGCCGTCGGGGCCGGGTGCGCCGCGGTGGCCGTGCAGCACGGCTTCGTTGGGGTGTATGGCGATTGCGGCGTGCACGGTTCCGGGATGCTCGCGGGCCATGTCGATGGCGGTCATGAGGTTGGGCAGCTCGCAACCGCAGTCGATTACGCCTTCGACGCCGACTTTCTGGGCTTGTTCCAGCAGTTCGTCGACGCTGTAGACGGGTACTTCGCCTTGGCCTTTTTCCATGGCTTCGTGACTCATGGCTTGGGAGAAGGGCACGACGGATGCGACGTGGGTGTGGTTGTCGATGACGTGCGCGTCTTCGGGCAGCGGCTGTGGGGCCGGGGCCCAATTGCGATTGCGATGATGCTTGCTCATGTTTTCCAGATTAGTCCCGATTGGCCCTGCACTGCGGACGAACTCTCGTTCGAGGGTTCAAACGAGGGTCCGCCCGTTTCGCGGCATACACGTCACTTAATCGTGATGGTGGTGAACGACCATGCCGGTGCCGTGTAGTCGCCGTCTGTCAGATCAATCGCGGTCTGCCGCGGCCTGGTCGGTGATTCCTCACCGACCTGTCCCGCATACGGATTGTCTCCGGCTAGGACGGTGGCCGTGGCGGATGCCGCCGATGCTGTGGAAATATTCAGCTCGGCAAGAATCTGACGTAGGTCGACGCTTATTGGCGCGTCCATGGCATTGACCACGCGCACGTAGGTCTCTCCGGCTTTGTCATTACGTGATACGGTGACGGTACGCCTTGGCTCGTCCTTAACCTCCGTGCCATCCGCAATCAGCGTTCCATCGATGTACAGCTTCATGGCTTGGCCGCGATCGGTGACGTCAACGTGCACCTGCCAAGTGGTGCCCGGTCGCACTTCGTTCATGGAGACTTCGGTGCCGGCAAGCGCGTAGGCGGTGCCGTCGCGGACCACGCGCACGCTGTGTCCTCGACCAAGTGAGATGATGTTGTGGTTCTTGCCGTCGATATCGCCACAGATGAGGTCCATGCCCCATCGTCCCTCGTAATAGACGACGGTAGTGTCGATACTGTAGGAATCAGCGTGCAGATCGAGGGCGGTGTCGATGGTTCTGCCATCGTAGGCCACGTTGCCGAGATTAATCGTCTCCCCGGATGCGGTGGTGATGACAAGATTGTTGAGATCGGCTTTGGCATTGCCCGCGATGCGTAGTTTCACGGTGTCCGGCAGGCTGCGACGCAATGTGGACGGGCCTTCGACGGTGACGGGCCACGCGGTGTCGGCCGTGGTGGTGGCGTACATCTGCTGCACCCAATAGCTGTAGGGATGGTAGGCGCGTTCGTTGTCGAAGTAGATGAGGTCCGGATTCCAGCTATGGTGCCCATTCTTGGCGAACAGCGGGGCGTAGGAGGCCATGGCCACCACATCGCCGTTGAGTTCCATGCGTCCCATGAAGGCCGCTTCGGACAGGCCGTTGATCAGTTGGGTGTTCCAGGAGCCGTATTCGCCGAGGTAGACCTTCGGCCCCTTGCGGTCCGTGTGGTCGTAGTGGTCGAGGTTGTGGAACCACCAGCTGGACGACTGGTAGGAATGTTCGTCGACGATCGGCAGACCCGCTTCGCGCGCGTACTTCCAGCCTTCCTCGTAATCCTGACCGCTGGGGGCGGGACCGACGGTGCCGACGACGACGATGTCCGGATATGCGGCTTTGACGGCGTCGAAAATCTGCTGGAAGCGGTTCTTGAACACGTCGTCGATGAGATCCTCATTGCCGATGCCGAGGTATTCGAGGCCGAACGGCTCCGGATGGCCCATGGCGGCACGCTTGGCACCCCATTCGGTGGCGGTGCTGCCGTTGCAGAATTCGATGAGGTGGAGCACTTCATCGATGTAAGCGGGCATATCCTCCTGCGCCACCGGCACCGGGCCTTGGCTGGTGTTTTGGCAGCTCACGCCGGCGGGCAGCACCGGCAGCGGCTTGGCGCCGATTGTTTCGCACAGGCACAGGTATTCGTAGTAGCCGATGCGGAATGACTGGTGGTAGCCCCAGAGGTTGAAGTTGTGCGGACGATGCTCGACCGGTCCGATGGTGCGGTCCCAGTGGTACATGTTGTCCATGCCGAGGCCGTGGGTGATGCAGCCGCCGGGGAATCGCATGAATCGTGGTTTGAGGTCGGCGAGCGCCTCCACCAGATCCGGGCGGAAGTGCTTGAGACCGTGGTAGGTGATGCGCGGCTCCAAGGTGACGAAGTCGAGGTCGATGACGCCTTCGCCGGCGAAGGTCAGGCGCAATGTGCCCTGTGTGGCCACGCTCGAGCCGGCATCGCCGTGCTCAGGAACGGTCAGCGAGGCTTGGTATGTCGTCCATGCCGAGGCTGAGACGGTGATGGTGTTTTCGGCGATGATGCTGCCGTCGTCTCCGCGCAGCGAGACCGTCACCGGCATCGCGCTTTCCGATCGCACGCGCATCCAGGCGGTGAAATCGTAGGTTTCTCCGGCGCGGAACACCATGCCGTCCCAGCCGGTGTTGTCCAGCGCGGCAGGGGCGTGTTCGACTTCCACCGTCGCGTAATGCGGGTTTTCGGTGGCGACCGGGTCGTTGTCATGGATGCAGAACGCGGCGAACGAGCCTTCCGGCACGATTTTGCGCCAGAAGCTGTAGTTGCTCCAATCGATGGAGTCGGCGCGGTTGTATTCGAAGGCGCCGTTCTGCACGAGGTCGGCGTTGAGGCCGCCGTCGCCGGAGTAGCTGATGTCTTCGAAGAAGATGCCCCACAGGTCGGTGCTGATGGCGCGCACGCCCGCTTTGTCGAGTGTGGCGGTGAGTTTGTCGGTCATGGTGTGGCCGTCAGCCGGATATTCGTCAGCCGGGGCGACGGAAACGGTGGTTGGGATCGTCATCGAACCTCTCTTTTCGTTCGGGGCCGCTATGACGCAGCGGTGGCAAAAGCCGGACGCCGTCATGCGAACCGTATATGTATCGTTACATATACTAGCGCAAATCCAATCATCCGCAATGGAGGCAATATATCGGTGAGTCTTTGTATTTGCAACGATTTTACAGAATCAAGAGAATATAATATCGTTACATATCAATCATAAGTTTTCAAGGAGCGGCATATGACCAGCAGCACACCGACGCTACGCGACGTGGCCGCGGAAGCGGGCGTCTCCCCCATGACCGCGTCGAACGCGCTGCGCGGCAAGCCAGGCGTCAAGGAATCGACCCGCGCCAAAGTGATCGCCGCAGCGAAGAAACTCAATTACCGCATCAATCTGACGGCCAGCATGCTCAAATCGGGCCGCAGCAACATCATCCACGTCATCGTCAACGAATTCGATTCGCCGTTCTATTCAAAGCTCACGCAGGCGTTGAGCAACGAAATCGTGTCCCGCGGACTTATTCCATTCATCGAGCAGACGCAGTATTCGCCGGACGCTGCCGAGCACGCGCTGAGCAGCAATCCGTTCTCCGGGCAGCTGTTCGATGGCGAGATCCTGCACGCCACAGGCTTGGGCACAAATGTGCCGCTGTCCAAACTCAATGGCGGCAGACCATTCGTGCTGCTGGACGCCTGCGAGGAGACGCCGACCGTCGATGCCGTGAACTTCCCCAACGAGGAGGCCGAACGCGCGGCGATGCAGCATCTCATCGACCGCGGATGCCGCAATATCGCGATCGTCGGCCACCGGTTCGCCCCCCGCGCCGATCTGGCGCATGCCCAGAACGCGTTCGCTCTGCGATTGCGCGGCGCATGCGGAGCGCTGTCCGACGCCGGACTGCCCTATGACGAGTCGATGGTGTTCGAAGCCGGGGATGTGGCCAATGGCATCATCGCCGGGCATGCGATTGCGGAACGTATTCTCGCCGCACGGAGCGGACATGGTGGCACCGAGTTCGACGGCGCGTGCTGCGCCAACGATTTCGCGGCGTTCGGCGTGATACGCGGGCTCGCGGACCGCGGACTGCGCGTGCCGCAGGACGTGAAGGTGATCGGTTTCGACGGTGTGACCTCCGGCTCGTACACGACGCCGGCGTTGAGCACCATCCAGGTCGATCTCACGCAGCTTGCGAAATTCTCGGTCGATATGCTGTCCGAACGTATCGATCATGGAACAGACGAGGCGTTGCCGCCAAGACGGGCCATCATCGGCTACCAGCTGGTGGACCGGGAATCGACCGCGGTCTGAGGATAACGCCCCGATGGCAGGCAATCCGCCATAGGCAGCAGCCTTCGCGGCCAATCCCACTCAATCGGAATCACTCAATCGGAATCAATCGCCATCATTCATCAAGGAATCTCTAGGAGCATCATGAGCATCGACACCCAGGCCTACCTGTTCGTGCATTTCATCGGCGAGGAACGCAATCCCACCGACGAACAGCTGTACTTCGCGCTGAGCCGCGACGGCGTGCATTGGAGGGATCTGCGCCCGGCCGGCAGTCCGGCGTTGACGTGGCTAGGCGGCGAGAAGGGCGTGCGCGACCCGCATATTGTGCGCGACCCACGTGGTGGATTCCACATTGTGGCCACCGATTTGAGCATCTATTACCGTGGCGGCTGGGGGCCGAACGATGGCGCCACCACGAATGGATCGACCGGCCTGGTGATCTGGGACTCCCCTGACCTGGTCCATTGGAGCGAGCCGCGCCTGGTGGACGTGGCCTCGAAGATTCCGGACGCTGGCATGGCTTGGGCTCCGGAGGCAAATTGGGATCCGGATCGCGGGCAGTGGATCGTGTTCTGGTCCACGAAGAGCAACGCCGAAAGCTCCGCGGATCCGTTGGCCAACGAGCTCGGCGATCCGACGAATGTGTATTATGCGACGACCGTTGATTTCAGGGTGTTCTCCGATCCGGTCAAGTGGATCGATCGTAAGAATGTGATCATCGATTCGACCATGCTGCGCGACGATGACGGCTGGTGGTACCGCGCGTCCAAGGACTCGGAAATCACCATCGAACGCACCCGTAACCCGTATGCGACGACCTACGAGGTGCTGCGCACCGACGACCCGAATGAGTGGTCGTATGTGGGCACGCTCACCGACATCTTCGGCAATGGCCGGTATTCCATGCACTACTTGGAAGGGCCGGAACTGTTCCGTTACAACGACGAAGACGTGAAGGTAATCAACGGCAGGACCATGCCATTCGGCCTGATGTGCGACCAGTACGCGGAGTCCAAGGGCTACCTGTCGTTCCGCGCCGCCTCGCTCGCCTCGCATGATCCGGCCGATTGGCAGCGCGCAGACGATATCGATTTCGGCGCGCTGAAGAAGCGTCACGGCGCGATTCTGCCGATCACGGCCGCCGAATACGACGCCATCGAAACCGCCTTCGCCCTGTAGGCGGCGCGATTGCCCATCCGTCGCAACCGCTCAGGCGCGGCGGATGGCGAAGATGCGGGCGGACGGCTGCTTGGAGGTGGCCGCGTTGAGCCGGACCGTCTCGGGGTCCATGCGCTCGACGGTCCACGGCTTGGCGTCGGGCGCATGCTCGGGAACGGCCGGATTCGGGAAGATCTGCTCGATATGGCAGTCCTCGGACAGCGGCACGTTCACGGAAGGCGTGCCGCCACGTCGCCAGACGATGATGTAATCGCACGGATCGTCGTCCTCCGACGGGAGGAAAGACGGATGACGCAGACCGGCGACGAGCCAATCGCCATCGAAATCAGGCAGACGGGCCGGCCAGAACGGCACCAATTCCTGCTGCTCGGTCAGCACGCGGCGGTGCAAGGCCACCGCATCCCGCACCAAGGCGAGCCGATGCTCGTCCATGCGATCGATGAATCCGGACAGGTACAGCCTGCCGAGTATGCCCGTGGCCAGCGTGAAGACGGCGGTCTCATCGTCCATCTCCTGCTGGGCGTAACCCCAGTTGCCTTGCTGTTCCGGCAGTATCGTCAGACCGGCGCCGGCGGCGATCGCGGCGTAAATCAGCGGATCACACTGGTCGGAGGTGGATTGCAGATCCAATCGCTGCAGCTGCGCGTAATCGGCACGCATCGCACCGGAACCGCAGTTTTCGATCATAACGTCCGGATGGCGGCGGCGCAGGTCGTCCAGCCAATCCAAATAGGCACGGCAGTGGCCGAGCAGGCCAGCGCCGGCGGATTCGGCGTCGAGATCAGTGCCGACGCCGGGGACGGTGTTGTAGTCGAATTTGAAGAAGACCGCGCCGAAATCGTCGATCAGCCGGTCGACGGTGCGAGTGACGTGCTCGCGTGCGGCGGGCGAGCGGAAGTCGAGCAGGTACCGGCCCGAATCGCATACGCGCACACCGTGGCGCTGGAAGAACGCGTCATCGGGCAGACTTTGGGCGAGCGGCGATTTCACGCCAATCACCTCAGGCTCGAGCCACAATCCCAAGCCCATGCCATGCGCGCGGATGGTGTCGGCCAAGCCCTTGAGCCCGGCTTCGCCGAAACGGTTCGTGGAGGCCTGCCATTCGCCGACCATGTCCCACCAGCCGCCGTCCGTGCTGTCGT
>ERZ837487.2689-NODE-2689-length-17615-cov-5.755068_pt1 | contig 17615 bp, 17 predicted proteins | sample MGYA00519911_ERZ837487 | MGnify/ENA primary metagenome ERZ837487 (study PRJEB31850, sample SAMEA3708818) | human gut metagenome | biome: human gut; feature: human-associated habitat; material: faeces | place: China | collected 2014 ...
TCAAGCGCCGCAAGCACACCAACATGGCCGTCGACAAGCACGGCCGCGACGTCTTCCTCGCCGACACGAGCTACGGGCTGGCGCTGGCGCAGGAGAATTTCAAGGACATCCGCTTCCACTTCACCTCGGAGTTCTGATCCGGGGGGGGGCTGTCCGATCCGTAAAAATCCCGGCGGGAACCCATGTGGGATCCCGCCGGGATTCTCTCTTCCTGCCGACAATACGCCCGCCCCGGCCGCGTCAACCGCGATGCCGCAGGCAGGTCACAGGCACGGACATCGCATACAGGTCGCAGGCATGGACGCCGCACGCACGGACATCGCACGGCTTGCCAGCCGGGCTACTCGAAAACGGGAGCTTCGGCACTCCGGGCGGGTACGTGCCCGCGCACCTCGGGCCACCCGTCATTCCACTCGATCCGGTCGAGCAGCAGGTAACGCGGCCCGCCCACCTCGAGCCGGGTGTGGTAGAGCATCCAGTCCTGCCCCTTGTCGTCGGTAATGAACTCCGCATTATGCCCCGGGGCGACAAACCCGTTGCCGTTGCCCACGACCAGTTCGTGGTGCACGCCGAGCATGTCGCGCCCCGCACGATCGACATAAGGCCCCATCAGCGACCGGCTGCGGCCGACGACCACATGGTAATCCTTCATGAAATCGCCCGTCGAGACGATCAGGTAATAGTATCCGTCCCGCTTGTGGATGTAGGTGCCCTCGTACTGGTCGCCGGCGATCTTACGCTTCCCGGCCCCGGGTTTGAGCGATAACCCGTCGTCCGCAAGTTCAATCGCCCAGATGCCCCGGAAACTTCCCCAGAACATGTACTTGTGTCCGTCCTCCTCGATGTAGAACTGGTCGATCGAAATATCGACCCCGATCTCGTCGCTGCCGATCAGTTTCCCGTGGTCGGTAAAGGGCCCGACAGGCGAGGGGCCCGACGCCACGCCGATGGCGTGCTTGTTGTTCTCCCCCGGCTGGGAATAATACAGCACATACCTGTCGCCGATCTTGTTGATGTCCGGCGCCCAGAGGTTGGCCCCGGCCTTGTCGGTTATCTGCGGATGGTTCTCCGCCGTAAAGACCTCGCCGACCTTCGTCCAGTTCACCAGGTCGGACGAGCGCAGGATGGGGATGTTGTTCTTTCCGCTCTCGGTCGCATAGAGGTAGAAATTCCCGTCCTCGGCGCGTATTACCGTGGGGTCGGCCACGAGGAATTCCCGGAAAACCGGGTTCTTGTAGCTCTTTGCCCCGGGGTTCCCGGGCAGGGGATCCCCGTCCCCGCTGCGGGCGGGTTCGGGCGTGCCGCAGGCACAGGCCACGGGCAGGAACAGCGCCGTGAAGGCGAGTGCGACGAAATAATTTTTCATAGCGTATCTCATTTACGAATTCAACGATATTTTGCCGGAACCGGCAAACAAAGATACGAAAAATACACTATCTTCGGCCGGGCGGAAGGGGATTTCCGTTTCCGCCCGGCCGGTGCGGCACGGCGGCAATAAAAAAAGCCTGCTGGAAACCAGCAGGCTTTCACCTATATATCCGCCCGTTAACGCATCGGCACCTCGATGACCAGCACCTGGGCGTCGGCCGAAGCCCTGATCCCGAAGCCGTCGGTATCCCAGCCCCCCATGCCGTCGCGGCGGCCGAGCACTTCGCCGTCCACCTCGACCAGCCCTTCGATCACGAAGACATAGGCCCCGTTCCCGGGCGTATGCATCCGGTATTCAACGTCATGCCCCTTATCCAGGTCGAGCGTCGAGAACCAGGCATCCTGATGGAGCCAGCCCGTGTTTTCGCCACCGCGGCCTTCGGGGGCCACGATCGTCCTCAATTCGTTGCGCTTTGCCGGCGCCAGCCGGATCTGGTTGTAACGCGGCGTATGGTTCTCCGCATCGGTCAGCACCCATATCTGCAGGAATTTCACGGGCTCCGTGTCGCTGGCGTTCATCTCGCTGTGCGTAATGCCCGTCCCGGCCGACATGACCTGAATCTCCCCCGGACGCAGCTCCTGCATGTTCCCCATGCTGTCGCCGTGGCGGAGCGCACCTTCGAGCGCAATCGACACGATCTCCATGTTATCGTGGGGATGCGTCCCGAATCCTTCGCCCGGGGCGACCGTATCGTCGTTGAGCACCCGCAGGGCGCCAAAATGGATTCGCCGGGGATCGTAATATCCGGCAAAACTGAACGTATGGTAGGTATCGAGCCAACCGTGGTCGGCGTGTCCGCGCGTCTGTGCGCGGTGAATCGTCTTATTCATAGCAATGATTTTTTATTATACGCCCCGTCGGGCGTGAAGCAAACTCCGCGCCAGCCGCGCCTGCGCGCAGCACCTGACGGAATCCGCAGGCTACACCTTCAGAAAGACGTTCTTTCTGTAAAGGAAATAGAGAAACAGCCAGCAGACGGCCACATAGCCGGCACTGTCGACCACGGCGGCAAGTGCCTCCGGGCATTTCGACGCCACGCCCCCGAGGAAGAAATCGGATATGCGCCCGAAGCCCACGATACGCTGGGCCAGATAGATCGTGATCGAATTGAGTCCCACGACGCGGAAGAAGAGCGTCCAGCGGCGCCATCCCCTGACGTCGATCAAGTAGTAGAACAGGGCGAACATCGCCAGCGAATAGGCAGCCACGACACATACGAACGTACTCGACCACAGCGATTTGTTCACAGGCACCACCCCGTTGAAAGCCAACCCTGCGACCAGCAGCGCTACGGCCGCCGCAATCATCCACGACGCCTTGCGGCCGCCCGACAAGTCCTGCCGCCGCACGAATTCCCCCGTAAACATGCCCAGCATGGCCGTCACCACGGCGGGCACCATACTCAGCAGCCCCTCGGGGTCGAATGTCTTGCCGTACAGCTTACCCGGCAACAGCAGCCGGTCGACATACCCTGCCAGGCACCCCTCCCGGGTCAATGGCCCTGCGCCCGCGACGTCGGGTGCCGCCACCAGCGCCGACAACAGGCCGTAACCGACCAGTATGGCTGCGGCGATCGCAATGCGCGCCTTCACCCCGAAATTGAGGTACAGCACCGCGGCTATGCCCCATGCAAGGCCGATACGCCCCAGTACGCTGGCAATACGCAGGTTTTCGAAATCAAGCCTGAACAACCCGTTGTAAATCACCCCCAACAACACCAGCGTCAGCGCGCGGCGGACGATTTTTGCATAGATCGTCCCGGTCGACAACCCCAGCGAACGCTGCTTGGAAAGCGAAAAGGGGAAGCTCACCCCGGCAATGAAGAGGAACAGCGGAAAGATCGTATCGTGGTGGGTGAAGCCGTCCCAGCTGGCATGCCCCATCTGGCTGGCAATGCTGTCGGTCACAGCGTTGGGCCACAGGCCGCACACGGCGACGACGAGCGAGGCGAACCCCATGATAAAGAGCATGTCGAACCCCCTCAGGGCATCGAGCGACTGCAATCGTTCGGACGGTTTCATAATTCGGGTGCTGTTCTTCCGGCCCGATCCTTGTCAGTGATCCTTCTTCGACCGGCCCTATTATACTTTACACAAAGATAATAAGAATTTCTGATATATCCAAATATATCGGGGCCCGGCGGAGCGCATCCGGCCGGGCCCCTGCTTTTTCCACCGGCAACTACTCCAGCTCCAGATTGCTCACCCGGCCGGTCACCCCGAACGGGAAGTCGGGGTAGACGTACAGCCCGAAACGCGGCTCGGTCTGACCGTGCGTGTAACCCCAGATGCTGGCGTAATCCTCCGCGTCCTCGCCCATCTTCTCCAACTGGCGCAGATAGGCTGCCACCGACTTGTTCTCCACGATGTAGATCTCGCCCATACGGTCGATGATCGGGCTGTGGCGGCGCGTACGGTCGTGGTCGAAGCGCAGGATACGCTTCCCCTCGGCCGTGATGCCCACCAGCCGGAAGGTCATGCTCTTGCCGATGGCCGGCAGGTTGAGCACACTGCGGTCGGTGGCCAGGAACGGCAGCCGGTGTTTCTTCATGAAGCGGCGGATGCGCCCGGCCGTGTCGCCCTCGCCGGTCAGCGCCGCATCCAGTTCCGCGGTCTGCTCCTCGGTCATCCGCCCGAAGAGCTTCTCTTCCTGCTGCTCCTGCATCGAACGGCTGTTGGGCGTGAAGACGGCATAGTTTTCGCCGAAGCCCTTCACCGAGAAGGTATAGTAACAGACCACGCCCAGCGAGTTGAGCACCTGCCTCAGCCGGGTGGTATGCCCGCGGCGCGATGCCGCGACGGTATATACCAGCTGGTTGGTGATGAGCCACCCGGCGGAAAGTATCTTCCGGATAGCCTCCCGCGCCTCGGGCGTCACCTCCAGCGGCGACTGGAAATGCGTCTGGATGACGAACTGCTTCACGCCGACGGCCGATGCCTTCTCCCGGAACTCCTTCAGCACCTCCACCAGCTGGTCGTCGATGCGCATCGGCAGATAAGCCGGCAGGCGCGACCCCAGCCGCACGCGCTGCAACTCGGCATATTTTTCACCGTCGGGACGCGCCTGGTTGGCCTTGCGCTTGCGGCAGGCCATGCGGTAGACCGCCTCGAGGATATTGCGCAGCGTCTTGTTCTGGCTCATCAGGGCGTCGCCGCCCGTGATGAGGATATCGCGCAGTTGCGTGTCCTCCTCGAAATAAGCCATCAGGCGGCGCAGTTTGTGATCCCAGCTCTCCTTGGGGCGCAGGCTCTCGAACTCGAAATTGAGCCGTTCGCTCTGAAAGTCGTACATCCGCTGGCACGAGGCGCACAACCCGCCGCAGGCACGCCCCATCGTATCGGGGATCAGGATCGCCACTTCGGGATAACGGCGGTGGATATTGTGCCCGTCGGGCAGCAGCCACCCGGCCGCATTGGGTTTTCCGGCCTCGACGACGTCCTCCTTCTCCCAGGCGCGGATATTCCCGTAGGTCTCGACCAGCTGCGGCGAATAGAGGATATAGCTGCGGATCGCCTCGTCGTCGTACGCTTTGCCGGTGACGTCCAGCAGCGAGAGGTAATAAGGCGTGGCGAAGAACGGCATCCCCTTCTTGCGGGCCTTCGACAGCAGGTACATGGTCTCCGCCGAAAGCGAGTTGCCCAGAAACCGGTTCAACTCCGAAGGGCTCTTCACGGCCATCGCCAGGTGGAACCGGAAATCGCCCCACCAGACGCCTACCTGACGGTATTTATCCTCGTAGGTCATCCCCTCCTCGAAACGGAACCGCGAAGGGGTCGACTTGCGGTTCTCGATCTTCTGCACCAAGAGGTGGAGCATACGCTCCCTGTTCCGGGCGCGCACCTCCGCCACCTCAGGATCGAGCCCCGTCGGCCAGCGATCGCTGCGGATACGGACGCGCTGCGGCGTGAGCGGCTGCAACTCCAGCCCCTCAAGGCGCTTGAACTGGAAAAACAGGTCGATGAACAGGTCGCAACGCATCTCCGGGTTCTCCAGCCGCCCCGTGAGGAACTGCCACAGCAATTCCAGCGTCCGCACGGGCATCTGCTCACCGGTCGAAAGTTCGCTCACCTCCCGCCCGTCGTAGCCGATCAGCAGGCGGATCTGTTCCGCCGCCTCGCCCTGCGCCGCCGCATGCCGGGCGACGAACTCTTCGAGCCGGGCCCGGAACTCCCCGGCATCGCGGCTCGCATCGGCCTGGGCAACAAGTCCCGGCAGCTCCTGGCGGAAAAGCAGCCCGAGCTGGTAAAGCGTGAATGAAAGCATTTTCCTTTGTTTCATAAGCACTATCGTTTATTTTTCCGTTATAATTTTCGGATGCGGGCGGCAATGTCCCCGGTACGGTCGTCAGCGTACAAAAAAAGGCACGGCGCAATAAAATCACAGATACACCCGGAACCGCAGGCTCCCCTGCAAATTCCTCCGCATTCAGACGATATACCCGGGAAAAATAACAGCCCTCCGGGCGAATATCAACAGCCGCCGCTCACGGGCGAGCCGGCAAGAATCGGCGGCCTCAAGGCAAAAAAAACGACGGCCGTCATACGGAATCCGCTACAAAGATAAGAAAAAATTTGAAACCTCCCGTCCGCGGCCTTCCGGGTTTCCCGCACCGCCCGCATCTTCCGTATCCCATAAAATAACGTATTTCCCCGCAGAATCGTATTCTCCCCGCCCGCACAGCCCCTGCCCGTAAACAGATACAAAAACAAGAAAGCCCCGACAATCTCTCGATTATCGAGGCTTTTTGCTTGCAAAAATGGTAAGGGGCAGATAGGCACCCATTCCCATATAATAATTCATTAATTACATAAAGAAAAATACATAGACTTATATTCGCCAAAAATATGGTTCTTCTGCTCCTGGTTTCAATTCTGCATTGGGAAATGGCCTACTCTGTTCGCATCGTTTTACGGAAATACAAACCCAATTCAATGGGGTATCACATTCTCCAATTATGCGTCACCAAAAATAGCTGTCGCAAGCGCATCAGTCTGAAATTATACGTCGATATGGTCTACCTTACGACCGATCATATTCAACGGCTGGCCGACGGGAATTATATCGTTTACAAACGCAACAAAATCAAGCACCAAAAGAACGCAACTGCCATCCGCATCCACATTACGCCGGAGATTCAGGGATTGATCGAACAGCTGCAATCTGCCTCTCCTACTGTCGAAAATTATTTGTTACCGATCATCACTTGTTCCGGCTATACGGGCGAGAAGCTATACAACCACATCCGAAGCCGTTACACCAAATATCAGAAATATTTGAAATCGTTGGCCGAAGAACTCGGTATCGATTATCATTTAACCAGCTATGTAAGCCGTCATACAATGGCAATGACCTTGCAATACAATAAAATCCCGCGTGAAATCATTTCGCAGATGCTCGGTCATGCCGACCTCGAAACGACCAACACCTACCTCGACAGCTTCGACAACAAGGTAATCAACGAGGCGGCAAAAGTTTTGTAATAAGCCGACAATGGTTTAATATTTTTTGTATAGTTGTACTATGAGTACAACACCACAAACAAAAATAAACCAACTATTGCAGGCTCTCCCATCCGGAGCAGTCTATTTGTCGTCTTGGATGAAACTCAAAAACATCTCCAACGACTTACAGCACCGTTACATAAAATCCGCTTGGCTGACTCCCATAGGCACAGGTGTAATGATCCGCACGGGCGATACGCCGACATTATACGGAGCCATGTACAGCCTCAATACACAGGCAGACAAACATCTGACAATCGGAGCCATGTCGGCACTGGAAATCCACGGATATTCGTACTACCTCCCGATGGGCAGGCCGACCATTTCGCTGTCTGCTCCGCAAAAGGAGTATTTACCGCTTTGGTTCAGAAAATATGACTGGGGTGTGACGCTCCGGCTGTTTACCACCGAAATATTCAATTCCGTCACCGGAATCACCACCACCCGACAAGGGGTTTTCGAGTTGCCGATCTCTACCCCGGAACGGGCGTTTATGGAGTGTCTGCACCTCGCACCGCAATATTATGACATTACCGACCTCTATTATGTGATGGAAATGCTGTCGATACTCCCGCCGAAGAATGTACAACGACTGTTGGAGGGGTGCCGTTCCGTCAAAGTGAAACGGCTGTTCCTCTTTATGGCCGAAAAGGCCCGTCATGCGTGGTTCGAGTCCCTCGACCTCGACCGGATAGACCTCGGCAGCGGCAAGCGGGTAATCGCCAAAGGAGGTGTTTATGATAAGAAGTACCAAATCACGATTCCGGCAGAACTGAAAAATGATTAATCAAGAGTACAAAGAGCGCGTGCGGCTGTTGCTCCGCATTATCCCGATTATTTCGGCGGAAGAATGTTTTGCCGTTCACGGCGGCACGGCAATCAATCTGTTCGTGCAAAATCTGCCGCGATATTCGGTGGACATCGACCTGACCTATATTCCCGTCGAGCCTCGGGAAGCAAGCCTCACCCATATCAAAGAACGGCTGAAAGCGGTAAAGGCAAAAATCGAGGCCGCGATACCGGGCATTGCAGTACGCGAAGTTCCCGACAAACTGATTTGCACTCATAACGGGCATTTCGTCAAAGTGGAGGTAAACGACGTGAAGCGAGGCATCATCGCACCGCCCGTCGAATTGCCCTTATGCGACCTCGCCCAAGAAGATTTCGGTGTATTCTGTAAAGCCCGCATCGTGCCACTGTCGCAACTCCACGGCGGCAAGATCACGGCTGCACTCGACCGCTAGCACCCGCGCGACCTGTTCGATGTAAACCTGGTGCTCTATTATATCAAAGACTTCGACGCGATCAAGCGCGGGTTCATTTTCTGCCTGCTGGGAAGCGACCGCCCGATCTTGGAGTCGCTCAATCCCAATTTCAACGACCATCTGACACCGACCGACAAGGCGTTTCTACTCGGATTCGAGGACGGGACGCCGGATTGGGACGCATCGGAATACCGGGATTTCCTGCATTATCCGTCGGTTCAATGGAAGCTACTCAACATTAGAAAGCTGAAAGAAAAGAATCCACAGAAGCACAAGGATAGCATAAGCAAACTACAAAAATATCTTGCCTTGTAATCCATTTTCTCCTGTATGGCCTACTATCCCAAACCATATGCTGAAATATTGAAATTATTTCCAACGGAGGAAAAGGTTTTCACTCTCATATTTCAGGCAAAAACGACTTACTGCGGTCATTGCGGCGGATTCAGCCACATACAGCAGTATCGTTCTAATTATCACTATGTTATATGCAGAGATTGTAAAAAGACTACTTCAATTTTAAGGGAAACTTTTCTCGCAAAAGCCCACCTCGATCTGAGAATATGGGTTTATATTAATATGCAACATTATATGCTCGACATCCTACGTCCTATCGCTGGATCATGCAGGAGTTAAAGATCAATTCCTATAATACCATTTGGAGCGCAGCGCACAAAATAAAAGCCGTGTCACAACGGAAAGATAAATATGACGATGATGTAAAAATTCTACGTGCATTTAAGCCTTTTTTAGCACAAGTCTAAAATAGCACTCAAAAAGGATAAGTTAATAAAGTATTTTTTCCAAACCCCTCAAAAAAGCCCGAAAATCGGGATTTTTGGGCTTAATTATTTTTATTAAGCCCTGTTTTTCGTATAGAGAGTGTGCAAACATATCAAACAGCTATGGACGCACACAACAACATATCCAATTTCCCCGATGATTTCCCCATCGCGGGACTCACGGTAAAGCAATTTATCGAACTCTGCGTGAGCCTCGGCTTCGGCAACCGCCCCAACTCTTATCCCAATAAGCCGGAATCACCTCCACCAGAAATTATGGGCATCGATGATGTGATTAAACTTACAGGCTATTCCAAGGCCACGATCTACAAGTTCACGCATCAACGACTCATCCCATTTCATAGACCCGCCCACGGGGGACGGCGCTTGGTGTTCATCCGACATGAGATCGAAGACTGGATGAAAGAGAATTCAATCCCCACCGTCGGGCAATATTGCAAAGAACAATTCAAAAAAATCACTAATTAAAAAATTTATGAATAACGAATTTGATCCATTGAAGATGCTGTCCGACATTTCAGAAGATGAAATGAATGAATTTATTGAACAACAAAGGGAGGTAACCAAGAAGCACCGGAGACAGAAACCCCGAGAATCTTTTGTGTGTTTCATCTCATTCTACGAATCTATTAAATTAATGCCGGAGCGGCTCCATTTAAGAGCATTCAGAGTATTGATGGATTATGCATTCTATCGGGAGGAACCGCCCACAAAGACACCAGCACGTATTATGCAATCTTTCGTCAGTTGACGGAAGCAGGTGGACGTGAACTCGCAAAAATATGACAGAAAAGTCGAGAGTAATTGGGCGGGAAAGATGATGACGAGAAAGCGGATAATGACGGGACTTAAAACATCCCGTCTTATTTCTCAGAGCAATAACCGGACTGGGAATATACAAGAAACAGGCAACAAGTCAATATGCAATACACTGAATAACAAAATCATACCGACGTTCTTCGGATAAAATGATAATTTCAAACGCAATGAACCAAAACTATAAACTCATATTCTCAAGGACAAACACCGTTGTTAGGATTCCTGAAGGCATTGTTGGGCCCCAAGTTTCGCTCTTTACAAACGTAGTTAGCACAATCCCTGTTGCAACGGTCGATTTATGGACATTTTTATTAACGACCTCCTACCAAAATATAGTAGACGAATATCGAGGCACTAAAGATCCGGAAACACGCGCCAAAATTAAGAAATTCGAGATACCGTGCGTAACCGTTGCCGGTGTATTCGACACACGCGCCAAAAAGAGGCTTCAACATCTTCATAGTGGCTATATCTGCATTGACATTGATGGGAAACAGAACCCTCGTGTAAAAGGGCGATGGAACTTGGTCAAAAATATGTTGGAAGACAGAATCAGCAGTTTATGCTATGCTGGGCTATCTGTCGGAGGCGATGGTTTATGCTGCATCTTTCGAATAGCTTATCCAGAACGCCATAAAGCTCACTTTTATGCTCTCGTGGACGAAATACAAGGACGGACGCCACTAATCGTCGATGAAAGTGGCAGCGATGTCGTAAGGCTGCGTGTGGCCAGCTATGACCCTCAACCCTATTTCAACCCTGATGCTCCTCCGTACTTGTATTACAAGCCGAACAAATACAGTGCGCCGCGCAGGGTGAAGAAGGCTCGAAAAGCCGTAATGGATGTAGCCACAAAACAACGGGCATATTCACTGATAATAATAATTCAGAAAAAACAGATTGATATCACTGTTGGACGTGCCGTCTGGAAATCCATCGGACAAGCTCTCGCCAGTGAATTTGGGCCCGAAGAAGGGTTACGACTTTTCCACTTGGTAAGTAAATGGCATCCCGATTACGATCCTACTGAATGCGATGAAATGTTTGACTGGTGTATCAAAAATCACGATGATGTGGATATAGCCACTTTCTTTTATCATTGTCAAAGGTATAATATAACTTTCAAATAACCCCATCGTGCCGCGAGTGAAGCCGGAGCCTTAACAACAGACTCCGGCTTTTTTTATGATGGCCTCGGAACGTAGAGAATCCCGAAGCCGATTCCGCCGAAATTTATACGGCGATACCCCACTTCGAGTGTTGTTCGAGTGAAAATAATTTCTAACTTTGTCACTGTCGACGTCCGCAAGGACTGCGGCGGACATACTGGAAGTGTTTTTCGCACGCCTTTCAAAGAAAATGTGGCAATTTTCAATAGCAAAGGGCAACGAACAGCACTCATTCTTGTTTAGATCATGGCAGGGCGCATTCTGTGTGCCCGTTACCCCATATCTATCAAGTGTGGGGTATCGCGTCGTTTATTTTGCTATGGGTTCGCCACAACCTTCTTTGAGATGAACGAAACTGACTCCACACTTTCTTTTTACTACTAATTACTACTAACCCAGCCATACAGGAGTCGAATGGCAACATAAAACTTGTTGCTATGACCTATTACAAGGACACCTTACAGGCATTCTTGGATAATCACATCCACGAAATCCTCGGAAAGCTCGGCCGCGAGTTCGATTCCAACGATTTTATTACAGCATTCAGGCTGTTATTCCCCAATGAATATGCAACTGCGCTGCGAAGAAGCAGCTCTTATCGAGCCATCCATACTTGGATTGCCCGATGGTATCTTTCCGCCCGAACCGATTTACTCCAGAAAAGCGATATTCAGTCGAGAGAAAGCGTCAATCGGAATCCAACAAAAAATCACACATGGATTAAACTTTAACACTTCAACAATATGGGCAGAAAATTCATAATAGAGGAGGTCGAGGAAGAATCTAAGTTCGGTTGCGGCAGTATCGTAGCGACGATAATTATTGCTCTTGTCATCGGACTGTGCGGCGGATTCAAATCATGCAAGGAAGACAAAAAACCGAAAGCCGTCGAGAGCCGGACGGAACAACCGCAACGTTTGGATGAAGTAAAAGTACAATCACCGCCCTATGTCCCGAAAAGTTCGCATCCGAGTGTTTCCACACCGACTCCAACCACCGCATCCAAGCCGCAGAAAGAAGCCTCGGCCGAATCCATAACAGAAATAATTTTCGATGATGATATTGAGACGGAAAAGCCGGGTATTTCGACTACACCGACCGAGCCAGATAATAGCATCGTCACGGAAACTGATTCCGAAACGCCCGCTTTGACGAAAAAGGAACGCCGCAAGGCCGAACGTCAGGCCAAACGAGAGGCCCGACGTAGAGAGAAAGCGCAGAAAAACAATTAAAGTCTTAAAATCATGAAACGGATCATCGGATTGCTGTTCATTGTATTGTCTCTCTCTTGTTGCAGTAAAAGCGAAACAGACAAGGAGGAAGGAGGAAACTACGTTTTATCAATTGCTCCCCAAAATCTAAAATTTCCGGCGAATGACGATTCTCAAAATGTGATTGTCGCAAGTAACGGTCAATGGTCGCTATCCGGAGGCGACAGTTGGTGCACCCCCTCTATCACGTCAGGCGGGAACGGAGCCAACGTAACTTTTTCCGTTGAGAAAAACATGGAATTACAACCAAGAAATACGTCGTTTACATTCACGCTTGGCAATGAAAAGGCGACCCTTCATGTAACACAAGAAGCCGCGCCAAATTCCAATATTTCATTGAATCCGGGATCGGCGACTGTTTCAAGCAATTCAAATACGCAAAGCGTCATCGTGACTTGCAACGGAACATGGGCCTTATCCGGAGAAACCGTATCATGGTGTCGCCCCTCTAAAACCACAGGACAAAACAACGATGTCGTTACATTCAACATCGACGAAAACAACTTATCGGACGATCGGAATGCGACCTACACGTTTACTTGTGCAACGGAGTCCGCAAAATTCGTTCTTACTCAAAAAGGCAAAGATGCACTGACCGTTACAAAATCCAAATTTGAAGTCTCCGCACAAGGAGAACAAATCGCAGTCGAGGTTAATGCAAACATCTCGTTCGACTATGAAATCGCACAAGCGGACAAATCTTGGGTGTCTTATGTCGGATCGCGTGCAATGACAACATCGCGCCTTTTGTTTTCAATATCTCCCAATGAAGAGACCGCAACAAGGGAAGGTACGATTACGATCACAAGCGAAATCGGAAAAGAAACCATAAAAATTTACCAATTCGGAGCTTCTCCGGCACTTGTTCTTACTCAAAAAGAGTATATCGTTCCAAGTGACGGACAGACAATTAAAGTCGAATTGAACAGCAATGTCGATTACGAAGTCGCTATGCCTTCGGTCGATTGGATTACGGAATCCCCGACACGGGCCATATCGACCCATACGCATTATTATACGATAGCCTCCAATACCACTTGCGATAACCGATCTACCGAAATTCACTTCTATAATAAGGAGAATAATATCGACGAAATCGTTGAAATTACTCAATTACAAAAAGATGCGCTTATAATTGGTAAGACGGATTATCAAGTTCCCCAAGAAGGAGGAACAGTCGATGTTACACTGCAACATAATATTGATTTTGAAATTAAAATTAATGAAACCGATACGTGGATAACTCAAATAGAAACTCGTGCACTACAAGAAAATCAACTTCGATTTAATATCTCTGAAAATACGACAGGCGCCGAACGCATCGGCAAAATCATGATAGCCAATACCCAACAGAATATTTCACAGACTATCACTATTACTCAATCCGCCATACCGGTCTTAGACATACCCGATCCAAATTTCAAAGCTTATTTGGTTGCAAATTATGACCAAAATAGCGACAATGAAATATCCCGATTCGAAATCGAGAAGCTGAAATCTTTAATCGTATCAAGTCTGGGCATCGCGTCGCTGGAAGGAATTGAGCATTTTACAAACTTAGAAGGTCTAGCATGTGACAACAACTCTTTGACAGAGTTGGATTTGAGTAAAAACACACAACTAACCGAACTGACATGTGGTTACAATAAAATTTCAAAACTCATATTACCTCCCAACGCTGAAAAAATGACTTGGCTTAGTTGTGGTGACAATAAACTAACTGGCAAACTTGACTGCTCCAATTGGGTCAACCTTACCAATTTGAATTGTCATACCAATAATTTTACCGCCCTCGACCTGACCGGATGTTCGGAACTAATCGGCCTGTCTTGTGGCAACAACAATCTCACATCACTTAATGTTCAAGATTGTTCTAACTTAACCACTTTGCAATGTGACGGCAACAAACTCTCTTCTTTGGACATAAGCATGTGCCCCTATTTGCTTACTTTGAGTTGCGGAAACAACAACCTTGAAACTCTCGATCTAAGTAATTGCCATAACTTAGATCGTCTATTCTGTCAAGACAATAAACTATCATCTTTGGACATAAGCATGTGTTTGAAGCTAAGTTTATTATATTGCCAGAACAATATGCTTACATTACTGACATTAGGCAATGCTTCGACGTTACGAGACCTTGATTGTTCACAGAACCAACTATCATCGTTAATCGCGACAAGTTGCACAAGTTTAACCCAATTAACGTGTGATAACAATAATATCCGGATTCTTGATATTTCCAACTGTTATAATCTCGGAGACTTAATTTGGCACAATAACCCATTCGAAGAGATCAATTTAGGGGATGTTGCATCCATTACATTTCACAACTATGCTGCAATCTATGATCCAACTAAAACAACGGACTACCCATATCTGAGCTATGCATTGAACAATTCGACTAAACTTAAAATTACAAGTTCTCGATATTCAAGGTTAAATGTTTCAGGCAATCAATTGGAATCGCTTGACATTTCCCAATCTCCCAATATCCAAAAATTATATTGCAACAACAATAATTTAACCACATTAGATGTAACAAAGCATCGACAATTAGTCGAATTAAACTGCGAAGCCAATCACATGACAGAATTAAATCTCGAAACAAACAGCCTTTTGCAATATTTAAAGTGCAATTACAATCAACTAACTGCGCTAAAAACGACTAATAACCCGGAATTACGAACATTAGAAATAAAAAGCAATCAGATAGATGTGTTGGATTTATCCAACAACCAATATATCAACACTCTAAGATGCCAAGAGTGTCCTAATTTAAGAGAGATTTGGTTTCAGAGCCAAACACAACATGCACTTATTCCTACATGTGCCTTGGATTTAAGCATAACAAAACCCTGCTACAAGGAAAATGATGGGACATACGTCTTAATGAATTATTACAATGAAGCCGGTCTTGAAGGAATCATTTATTATCTTGATGCAGACAGGAAACATGGAAAAATTCTCTCATTAGACGAAGCCTTGCTGCCATGGTATAAGTGGAATAGTAGTAATAACAAGGCTTCTTATCCTGTTTCCGATTGGATCAATACAAAAAAGCAGTCAAATACCGCTTGGGAATTACCAACAATAGACGATTTAACAACCCTATTTTACTATCGTTTTGAGGTCAATGGCTCTTCGATTGGCAACAATGGAATGCCATTAAAATACGCATCGTCAGCCGGTGGCACTTACTGGTCTTCCGAAGAGGTGAACAATAATGGTTCATACCCTCGGTACATTAAATGTTTCAAGGGATACAGTGCTACCGGACAACCCATAGAGAGCAGTTGGGAAGCAACCCATTCTGTTCGAGCAATCGCATCATTTTAATGAAACGATGGAAATATTATGGTAACCTCTAACAGCAGGCTAAGCGCACGAGCGATTTTGGAGGAAATCGACATGCGGGATTTGGCGGCTTTGATACAAGCCGTCGAGGGTACGGAATTCGATTCGCACGTTATCGACGAAATTATCGAAACACATTTCAATGACCAATATGACCGATTACGGATGTTATACGCTTATAAGCAAGACACCGAAGCGATAACTCATGAAGTCACAAAACGAATCGGATCATACTTATTTAAGTATGCCGATGAATTAAGAATCGAACAGATAATGTCTCGTGGAGAGCCGACTCGAAATTCAAACGGCAAAACAAGTCGCACGAGTAAATGGAGAAAAGTATGATATTGGCTCGTATATAATTCCGGTCGAGGATAAAGCCCATAGCTGTAAGTTGTTATCCAAATCCTTTCCGAGTTTTTATCCCGACCGTTCTTAGTTGTCCCGACCTGCCGCCACCCGGCAGGTCGCTTTGTTAAATCCCGACAGAAGATACTGCGGTGCGATTACGGCTCATGTAGTCGTGCTCTCGATAAAATTCATTAACCGCCTGTTTCAAGCCAGTGTATAGGGCTTAAATAAGCAAGCCGCAATGATGGTCTCCAGTACATAGCGGCTGAATTGACCTGCGTATTCACAGCCGGAATGTATTACCCCCAAAAACAAAATCACATGAAAAACAAAGAAGAAATCAGGCTTTACCTCGACACCCAATTCAGCGCATCGGAAGACGACATGGTGCAAATCGTTCGGAACGATTTCGACCGCATTTTGAATAGCGCGGCATCTTGTGCCCTTATTACGGTCGAGGGTGCAATGCCCGTCTTGGCGGAGCAACTCCACACCGAATTGGAAGCCCTACACATCGAAGCCGACCTCGACGTGATTGTAAAAGTAAGCTATCATCCCGTTTCGGAAATTAGTTTCGACGACCTATGCAGCCTCTTAACCGTTATCCATGAATTTGCCCCACAAGTAAATATCGTCTGGGGCTGTGGCACGGATGCAAAACTGGCGGAAACCGACTCGATTCTGTTGCTGATCGGGACATCGGCAGAATAAAATTTGCAAGACCTGCCAAAAACATATTGGCAGGTCGCTTTGTTAAATTCCGATAGAAGATACTGCGACACGATTACAGCTCATATAGCCATGAACCCAATAAAATTCATTATCCGCCTGTTTGGAGCGACTGTATAGGCCCAAATACAGCAACTGCCCAACAACCAAACACTTAACGACTTAGATTGAAATTTTCGGATAGCGGCCATTTATGTACCACTTGTGTACCACCGCCGCTTTTCAGACTATATACCAGAAAAGAAAAATCCTTGATATTCGATTGAATATCAAGGATTTTCCATCAGTCGGGGTGACAAGATTCGAACTTGCGACCACGCGCCCCCCAGACGCGTACTCTAACCGGGCTGAGCTACACCCCGTAGCGTTTCGGAGTGCAAATATAGTGTATTTTTCACAAATCGTCACATTTCTGCAAGATTTTTTTTCTAATCTTGGAATATCTTTTTTAGTGCCTTATACAAAGGACTTTGGGAGAATTACCCAATTTTGAGGTAATGACTTGGCAACTGTGCAATCTGCTGCGTTATACCTTGAATTGCTTTCAAGTAACTCGTTTCCGTGTACAAAAATAATAGAATAGTCCGATGCACACAAGGTACATCAAAGAAAAAGTTCGACTATTTGTTTAGTTTGTTTAATCGCATTACAATTGAAGTTTGACTTCTACCCATTTTGTTTGCAATATATTTGACACTCTTACCTTCATTGTGCAGTTTCAATAAAAATTGGTCTGCACTTCTTGTCCATCTTTTATTGGCGTTAGGGTGCTTTACATAGCTTTCTTCTGACACCTTTTCGGGGTGCAAGAATTCATCCACAAATACAGACGGGAAACGCTTATCGTATAATACAAGCGTTTTTACCTTAGCCCTTGTTATTGCAACATAGAATAATCTTCTTTCTTCTCCGTATGGGAAT
>ERZ837487.2698-NODE-2698-length-17563-cov-14.223669_pt1 | contig 17563 bp, 14 predicted proteins | sample MGYA00519911_ERZ837487 | MGnify/ENA primary metagenome ERZ837487 (study PRJEB31850, sample SAMEA3708818) | human gut metagenome | biome: human gut; feature: human-associated habitat; material: faeces | place: China | collected 2014 ...
TCTTCTGCTGCTCCATATTTGGAGAGCGGGAGATAGCCCAGGCCACGATTTCCTTCGTCGCAAAGTCGTAGACCATAGCCAGATACGCCTTACCCCAGGGCTGAGCAAACTCAGTGACATCCGTCCCGAGCTTGACCCAAGGATGCTTAGCCTCAAAATCGCGCTTAATCAGGTTCTCGTGCTTATTGTCGGTTACTCCTTTGAAAGAGCGATACGGAGTTCTTCTCTCACGTCGGATGGTGCAAATCAGTCCAAGTTCGCGCATCATCTTCCGTACAGTCTTGCCATTGATCACAGCACCCTGCTCATGACGCAGGCACATCGTAATCTGCCGGTAACCGCAGCCATTGGCGGTTCTCGAGAAAATCTCCACGACGTTCTCTCTGAGTTCAGGTCTGGTTGGCTTCAGAGGATGTTTGCAAAGATAGTAATAGGTTGATTTTGAAAGCTGAACAACTTCCAAAATCTCCTTGACTGGAAATTGCCCTGAAAGCTCCTTGACTATTGCCGTTTTATCTCGGTTTTCAAGGATCTTGACGCCTTCAGGGCCTTCGCTTTTTTTAGGACTGCAATCTCGATCTGTAGACGCCTGACCATGGCTTCGAGTTTCTGCTCTCGGGTAAGAGGCTCTTTCTTGGCTTTGTATCCTTTGGGGTGCCCGCGTTTCTTCTGAATCAGAGCCTCGGGCCCGCCCTCACGGTAGAGGACACACCATTGGCGCAAAGGAGAGGGAGAAAAGATGTTGTAGGCTCTCATCACGCTAACGACATCTTGCTCGTCGTCGACAACGGCTTTTGCGGCTGCCAAACGCGTCTCATAGGAGTACTTATGCTGTTTCATAGGTTTCAGAAGGGCTTCTTTTCCATGGGCTAAGTATATAGTCCACCAATTTTTAACATACCCGTCTGACATTCCTGTTACGCGAGCCACGTAATCCCGGCGGAACCCTTGCTGAAATAATTCAGACATTACTTCCTTGATTTTTGGATCGTGATTGGTACTTCCTTTTGGTCTTCCCGTTGATCTTCCTGTTCGTTTCATAAAAAACTGACTCCCACTTTTTTTTAGGTGTGTCCTAAAAATGGGAGTCAGTTCAGCTGCCCTATCTCCGGTTTCGTTCTGAACGCCTGAACTGTTTTTACTTCACATACTTCAGGTACGCCCCATAGCCTTCCTTCTCCATTTCCTCTTTCGGGATAAACCGGAGAGACGCGCTGTTCATACAGTAGCGAAGTCCGCCCTTATCAGACGGCCCATCCGGAAACACGTGCCCGAGGTGAGATCCGCTCGCGGCTGATTTCACCTCAGTCCGCACCATACCGTACGACGTATCCGTCGTATTTTTCAGAGCGGACTCTGAAATCGGCTTCGTGAAGCTCGGCCACCCGGTGCCGGAATCAAATTTGTCTGAAGAGGAGAAAAGCGGCTCTCCGCTCACAATATCCACATAGATCCCTGCCCGGTGCTCATTCCAATAGGCGTTATGGAAAGGCGGCTCGGTGCCGCAGTTCTGCGTGACGTCATACTGTTCTGGTGTCAGGCGATCCTTGAGACTCTGCGATCCGGCCTTTCGAAATCCCTTATGGGTCGGCTGATACTTGGCTTTCTCAGCCTCTTCCATCAGGCGCCGCGGAATATGGCAGTAGCCGTCCGGATGCTTCACGAGAAAATCCTGATGGTATTCCTCAGCCCGGTAGAAGGAGGTCAGCGGCTTCACTTCAAGCGCCAGAGGCTTTGAATATTTGGCTGAGAGCTTCTTTACCTCATCCTCAATGATGGGTTTATCGCCTGGATCGGTATAAAAAATGCCGGTCCGGTACTGGGTTCCGATGTCATTCCCCTGGCGGTTAAGGCTTGTCGGATCAATGGTTTCAAAGAAGAGACCGAGAAGGAATGGCAGATCAGCTTTTTCAGGGTCGTAAATGACATGCACTGTTTCCGCGGCTCCGGTTCGGCCGGTACACACGTCTTCATAAGTTGGATTGGCAACGGTGCCATTGGCGTATCCCGACTCAGACACCCTGACACCAGCAACCTTCGACATGAAGTGTTCAGTTCCCCAGAAGCAGCCGCCGGCGAGATAAATCTCCTTCTCTCCCGCCCGGGGCTTTTCCGCGGGAAGCATTCTTGTATCTTTTTCCATGGATTGGGCTCCTCCCCTGCTGCAGGCAATCAGAAGAGAAAACGAAGCCGCTCCCAAGGCCAAAGTCCGTCTCAGCATCGTCTCTTCCTCCCTTCGGGATTAATAACCATTTTCAATATCAGCAGTATAGCGTCCGAATCTTTTTCTTATAAGGGCATCAATGTCGCTACCTACAGTGAAGATATCTGACGCAAATTCAGTCAGTTTCCCGGTCTAAGAAGACTCCCGGTGCATAGAGTTTTCCGACAGAAATAAGCCTCTCGCTTTTCTGAGTCTCCCTTTAAAATGATTCCCGTTTTCTACCACCCCCAACATAAAACACAGGGTTGCCATGACCAGCTTGAAAGAAATTCCCGGACTTGATAACGCTAAGCTAGAAAAGGCGGTTGCTATCCGCAAGGCTTATGACGAGAACCAGATTTCACTTGAAGAAGCGCAGCGTCAGCTGAAGAGCGAAATCCAGTCTCTGAAACCCTGGGAGATCGCCCAGATTGAACAGAACATCAGCCCTGAAGAAGGCGATGAAGCCTGCCGTCTGAATCGGATTTCCGATATTTTCAAGATCTACGGTCCCATCATGGATCGCAGCCGTCCTGAGCTTCCCGAGGATCATCCGATTGCCCGCTACTTCCAGGAAAACGATAAGGAACGCGGCATTGTCAAAGAGATTGAGGATCTCGCGCAGTATCCCGTGATCCGCAATCAGTGGCTCGAAATTTATGATCGCCTCGCCGAGATCAAGAAGCATTTTTCCAGGAAACAGAATCAGCTTTACTCGGTGCTTGAAAAGAAGGGCTTTGACCGCCCGTCCACTCATATGTGGCTCTTCGACGATACGATCCGGGATGAAATCCGCGATAACCGCGCGCTTCTCGAAGCTGGGGCCGATGACGAATTCCTCTCCCGTCAGCAGGCTCTGATTGACGATCTGACCGATCTCATGAATAAGGAAGAGCAGATCCTTCTCCCGACATCTCTCATGCTGATCAGCAATAAAGAATTCGATGATATGCGCTCGGGTGACGCCGAGATCGGCTACGCCTGGCTTGAAAATACCGGCGCTGCCCCTGCGGCTGCCCCGGTTGCTTCAACCCAGGCCGCCACGGCTGAAGCCACGGGCTTTGTCGGCGATCTTCAGAAGCTTCTCGCTAAGTACGGTCTCGCGTCTGGAGCCGGCTCTGATGAGAAGCTTGAAATGCGGAACGGAAAACTCACGCTTGATCAGGTGAACCTCGTACTGCAGAACCTGCCTCTTGATATCTCCTTCGTGGATGAAAATGATCTCGTCGCGTTCTACTCCGATACGGAGCATCGTATCTTCCCGCGAAGCAAGAACGTGATCGGCCGCCAGGTCCGTAACTGTCACCCGAAGACGAGCGTGAAGTATGTGGAAGAAATCCTCGCGAAATTCAAGGCCGGAGAAGAGGATGTCGCTGACTTCTGGATCAATAAGAAGGACGCTTTCATTTACATTCGATATGTCGCCGTGCGTGATGCGGATGGCAAGTTCCGCGGCGTTCTCGAGACGATGCAGGACTGCACCCGTATCCGCGAACTGACGGGATCCCGCACACTGCTCACCTGGAGCAACGAAACCCATGCCCCGGAACGGGTCTATGGCATCTCGGAACCCGGTACGAGCGACGACGCCCCTGTAACGAAGGATGGCAATCTGACTGGCAAAGCGTCTGACGCAGCCGATACGCCCTCCATCATTGAGACCCTGACGGAATCCACCCGTCTTGAGGATATCCTGAAAGCCTTCCCCTGGCTGAAGAATGAGCTGTCTACTATTTCGCCGGTCTTCAAGGCCCTTAAGACGCCGCTCGCAAGAATCATGATCCCCAAGGCCACGGCTGGTGACATGAGCCGCCACAGTGGTCTTTCTATTGAAGAGCTGAAATCCGCTTTGCTCGCTCTGATTGCCAAGCACTAAAAAGCCTTTTAAGCTCTTTCAATCCCCTTTGACATCCTATGGGAAGTCAGAGGGGATTTTGTTTTCATTGTCCATGTATTGCCTTGACGGTATTCCTCTCAAAGCCTGTTGCTCTTATCCAATGACAAATCGATGCAATATAAGCAGGTGAAACAGGTTAATATTGTCAGGATTCAGGGTACTTCGCTGAAAGAATCAGCAAATGCCCACCCGTTTATGACCGCTTTCTATATGCAACATGAAACGGTCACGGCAAGAGAATTAAGTTACCAAAAATAGTACTTAATCGTAATCTAGGCAAAATCGGTGTCAAAGCGCTGTTTTTCATCATCCAGAGTCAGAAATTCAGCCTTATCTGTTTGATGCCCTCTCCGTATGCCTCTGAACTTGCCGCTTATCTAGTTTTTAAGGCCTTTCATGATACTGAGGAATCTTTTTTCTGGTTCAAGCCTGAAAAGACTCTTAGGCTATTTGCCTCCCTATAAAGGCATCATCGCGCTTTCCATTTTTTTCATGGTTTCGGCTGGTGCCGCGTCTTCTTTGATCGCCTGGCTGCTGGGAAAGCTGACAGATGTAGGGTTCTATAACCAGGCAGCCTGGATTATCGTCGCGGCACCGCTTGGATTGATTGGCGTGTCTTTTCTTCACGGCGGCAGCATGTTTATGAGCAACTATCTGCTCGGGAAAGTCAGCCAGTCCGTATCCGCCACACTGCGTCAGCAGATGTTTCATCGGTTGCTGCGGTGGCCTTCTGCTGCCTATCAGAACAACTCCACCGGTGCCATCACGTCCAAATTTGTGTTTGAAGCAAATGTCATGCTCTCAAACGCAACAAAGTCCTGCATCATTCTGGTTCGTGATTCAAGTCAGGTGGTCGGCCTTGTTGCGACGCTCTTCTGGCAGGACTGGAAGCTGTCGCTCGTAGCTCTGATTATCGGGCCTCTGATCTTTCTGCTTCTCCGATATGTATCGAGAAAAATGAAGTCTGTGATGGCTTCCTGTCAGGAATCCTTCGCAGGTATTCTGTCGCGCGTTAAAGAAGTATACGAAGCACACCGCCTGATCAAGATTTCCAATACGTATAAGGCTGAATACGACCGTTTTGCTCACATCAATAATGAAATATACAAAATGATGGTGAGGATGACGAAAGTCACAACTCTTGGGACTCCGGCGTCTCAGGTCCTATGCATGATCGGGATCGCGGTTGTTTTGACTTTTGCGGTATTTCAGATGCAGAACGGAGCTCTGGACCGGGGGCAGTTTGTTACGTTTCTTGCGGCTCTCCTGCTCCTGATTCCTCCGGTCAAGAACCTGGCGGGAATGAATACGGGCTTCATCATGATCAAAATGGCGGCGGACAGTATTTTTGCCACCTTGGATGAAAAGGAAGAGGAAGATAATGGCAAAACAGAACTGGATTACTGCAGCGGACAGGTAGTCTTTGATCATGTTTCGCTTCGTTACCCCAACTCTGAAAGAGACGCCGTTCACGACTTCAACCTAACAGTCAATCCCGGCGATTCGGTTGCTCTTGTAGGCTTCTCGGGGTCAGGAAAAACATCCCTGGTAAACATGATCCCGCGGTTCTGGAATCCAACGTCAGGACGTATTCTCATTGATGGCTATGACACCCGTGATATCACATTAAAGAGTCTGAGAAAACAAATTGCCATTGTTTCTCAGGATGTCATTCTCTTTGACGATACGATTCGGAACAACATTGCCTACGGTGTTCCTGATGCGACAGAAGCTCAAATTAATAAGGCAATAGATGACGCTGCCCTGAGAGAGTTCATCGATGCACTGCCAAAAGGCTTGGAGACTCCGGTTGGTGAAGCGGGAAACTTCCTATCAGGGGGGCAGAAACAGCGCATTTCTATTGCACGCGCCATTCTGAAAGACACTCCTATCCTGATTTTGGATGAGGCAACCAGCGCTCTTGACAGCATCAGCGAAACCCATATCAAAAACGCTTTGGCAAAACTGATGAAGGGCAGAACAGTGTTTATTGTCGCTCACAGACTTTCAACAGTATCCGGAGCCACAACTATTGTTGCGATGGCTGAAGGGGAGGTGAAAGAGATTGGGACGCGGGATGAGCTGCTGAAGAAAGGCGGTCTCTTCGCGAATCTCTGCCATATGCAATCTCTTCATGTTTTGGAAACAGAATGATCAACATACTAAAGCATAGAGACGAAAACCTGGTGAGGCTTTATAAGTACTTTCTTCCTTATAAGGGAAAGATAGCTGTTGCCAGTATTTTTCTGATTGCCACCGCGTTAACCTCATCCGCCACAGCCACTCTTTTAGGTAAGCTGACCGACGTGAGTTTTTACCAAGGCGGAAGCTGGCTGGTCTTTGCTTTGCCTGCCGCATTGATTGCGGTCACTCTAGTGTTTGCCATTTCGACAGTCCTGAGCGCCTATATCATGTCTCAGATCAGTCAGTCAGTATTGGTGACACTTCGAAAAGAACTCTTCTACAGCGTACTGCATTGGCCGGAATCGCAATACCAGAAAGTATCTACTGGTCTCATCAGCTCAAAGTTTGTGAATGAATCTACCATCGCCCTTTCCGGTGCGGCGGATTCAGTTACAGTCATGATCCGCGATACCGTCCAGATCATTGGTCTGCTGTGTGTCCTGTTCTGGCACGACTGGATTCTGACTTTGGTCACGTTTGTCATTGGTCCGGCGTTGTTTATCGTACTTCGTCTGCTATCCAAAAAAGTAAAAATCGTTGTCAAACAAAGCCAGGAAACACTGGGAAATATGATCTCCAGAATCCAGGAATCATATGAAGCGGAACGAATAGTCAAAATCAACGATTCATATGATTTTGAAGATGAACGGTTCTCAAAAGTTAACATGAGGATCCGCCGTTTGGCTCTGAAAACCAATATTCTGCAGGGACTTCCTACGCCTCTGACGCAGATTCTGACAATGGTCGCGGTTGCGTTCGTCGTGGCGGTAGCACTGATTGAAGCTCAGGGGGGAGCGCTGACATTCGGTCAATTCGTAACCTTCCTGTCCGCCCTCCTCCTGATCAAGGCCCCCGTTCAGCATTTGGCCGGGCTTAACTCAACTTTTGCCAGTATCTCTGTCGCTGCTAAAAGCATCTTTGATGTCATTGATGCAAACCCTGAACTGGATACTGGAAATAAAGAACTCAAAGAAATTCAGCAAGGAATTGCTTTTGAAAACGTGCATCTCAGATACCCTGGGCAGGACGCAGACGCTCTTAAGGGAATTTCTTTTAACGTTAGAAATGGTGAATCGATCGCCTTGGTCGGTCAATCTGGCTCAGGAAAGACCTCGATCGTAAACCTGCTTCCCAGATTTCTCGAAGTAACTGAGGGCAAGATAACAATCGACGGAATTGATATCAGGGATTACACACTTGAAAGCCTGAGATCTCAGATGTCTCTGGTATCACAGGATGTATTCCTCTTTGAAGATACGATAAAAAACAACATCACATATGGTGTGAAGAGTTCAGTAACTGAAGGAGAAATCAATGCCGCAATAGATGCAGCAGATTTGAGGGAACTAGTTCAAAGCCTTCCTAAAGGCGTCGACACCTCCGTTGGAGAAGGAGGAAAACTGCTTTCCGGAGGACAAAGGCAAAGAATATCGATAGCCCGGGCCATCCTAAAGAATGCCCCAATTATTATTCTTGATGAAGCGACTAGCGCGTTAGATAGCAGAAGCGAAAACGAAATCAAGAATGCATTGAAGAATCTGGCCAAAGGGAAAATATCAATTACAGTTGCTCATCGTCTTTCGACTATTGAAGATTGCAATAGGATATATGTAATATCAGATGGAGAAATAAAGGAAGAAGGAACTCATCAGTCTCTTTTAGCAGAAGATGGGATTTATGCCAAGCTCTGTAAAATGCAGGAAGTTTAGGAGAGAAAATTGAATAACATTTCCTACTACAACAGTGATAGATTGATATTTTGGAAAACCTTAAAGATTAAAATAACAAATTTAAAAAAAGAAAAAAAAGAGAAAACTCCAATTTTTAAAACAACTTATTCGTTGGGCCCACTGCAAGTTAAAAAAAGTGGATGTTGCAGGGCTTTATACATTGGTGTTATTCCTGTTATAGGAATAGTCTTCAAAGGAAACCAAAAGATTGCCATCAATTTTTTCGGTATGACGCTTTGCAGCCTGAAAAGAAACAGACATACTATTCCCAACAACGCAACCGCAATCCGAGAAGATCGAGAACGTACAAAGAAACGTCTTTATATAAATATAGGTAACTTACCTTATTCAGACGGAAGAACCGGTATCCCTAGAGTAGCTAAAAAATTACTCGAGGAAGGATTAAAAGATAAAGATATAGAAGTATTGCCTGTCTATTTCGAAAGAGATTCACTTCAGTTAAAAGTTGCAAATAATTATTTGGATGAAAATTACGGATTAAAAAGCAACAAAATAGACGATGAAGTAATTACTATTAATTCAGGTGATGTTTTATTAAACGTATTGCTGGATTATATCGAAGTAAAAGGATTCTCCCCTATATTCAAACAAATTGAGAAAATCGATGGGAAAGTTTTTTTTACTGTACACGATATTATGCCATTGCAATATCCTCAGTATTTTAAAGAATTAACTGTGGAGCGGTTTGAACCATGGCTTCGTGAAACGTTGAAATATAATGGAATTATTACGGTATCGAAGTCAGTAATGCATGACTTAAAGAAGTGGATAAAAAATAATGGTATTAATCTGAAAGATAATTTCACAATTGATTTCTTTTACCTAGGGGCAAATTTCAAGAAAAATACATCTATTTCTCTTACTAAAGACGAATCTGCAGTTTTAAAGAAAATCACAACGAGTCCATACTTTATCCAAGTCAGTACAATAGAACCAAGAAAGGGGTATGAACAACTTCTAGGTGGATTTACACAGCTCTGGGAAAAAGGATTTCCATACAATGTAGTGTTTGTTGGATCTAAGGGGTGGAAAGTTGATGATCTCTGTAAGAAAATTGAAAATAGTAAATACTATAATAAAAAACTTTTTTGGCTATCTAGGGTTTCGGATAATTTTTTAGTATCTTTATACAGAAATTCGAATTGGGTCATTTTTGCTTCCCAAGCAGAAGGCTTTGGGCTTGCTCTGATTGAAGGCCTTTATTTTGGGAAACCGGTACTGGCAAGGGATATACCCATCTTCAGAGAAATTGGCGGAAACAATGTTACCTACTTCTCGGGTAATGGGTATAACGATTTAGCCAAATCTGTTGAGAATTTTACAAATAGAAGTTACACTTATAACAAAAATTTTAATATTCCCACCTGGGATTCAAGTTTTAAAAAAATCAGGTCTATCCTTTTTTAAGGAAAAATTATGGATAAACATTTATTTACTGTAATCCTCTCTGGTGGCTCAGGAACAAGGCTTTGGCCTATTTCAAGATCGAACTATCCAAAACAGTTTGCCGATTTCAAGAGGAATGAAACTCTTTTCGAATCAACTATCAGAAGGGTTTCATCGCTAAATGAATTCAGAGAATCAATAGTTGTATGCAACAAATCACACTACTATTTTGTGCATGACAGCCTTGATCATTTAGATCAAAACGCACTCTTGATTCTAGAACCAACGGCTCGTAGCACAGCTCCCGCAATCGCCTTAGCTGCATTTGCTGCACTCCAACGAGACCCTGAGGCCATTTTATTTGTCCTACCCTCAGATGGGATGATCCAAGGTGAGAAAACGTTTCAGAAAGCGGTAGCTAACGCCATAGAACTTGCCAAGAAAGGTTATCTAGTCACCTTTGGTATAGGACCGCGAAGCCCAGAAACAGGCTTTGGTTATATCGAGACAGGTGATTCCATAGACAATCTTGGGAACAATGTTTCTCAATTTGTTGAGAAACCGGACCTGGCTCACGCTAAACAGATGTTAGGAACGGGAGGATTCTACTGGAACTCCGGTATGTTTGTATTCAATGCCAAAATATTTTTGAAGGAACTGAAAGAAAAAAATATTCGTATATTTAACGCATGTGAACAAGCTTTCAATCAAGGCAATTTTTCGGAGAATAAGTTCCTACCCAATGCTGAGAGCTATAAAGCCTGTCCGGAGGATTCTCTAGACTATGCAGTGATGGAGCATACAAAGAAAGCCGCAGTTGTTCCTCTAAATGTTCTCTGGGATGACTTAGGAACTTGGACTTCTTTCTATAACGTTGGGAAAAAAGACGACTCCCAAAACGTAAAGACAGGGGATGTAATTTGCCAGGATACGAATAATTGTTTTATCCATAGCTCAGGTCGCCTCATTGCCACTATCGGTATAAAGGGTTTAGCAGTAGTAGAAACTAAAGATGCAGTATTGGTTTCAGCGCTGGATCAATCTCAAAATGTTAAAACGTTAGTACAGACACTAAAGAAACAAAATAGAAAAGAAGCCGTAGTTCCCCCCGTCGTGCACCGCCCATGGGGGACATACGAATCTTTAGCAATAGGCCCTCATTTTCAGGTAAAAAGAATCATCGTTCATCCCGATCAGAGTCTGTCACTTCAGTATCATAACTACAGAGCTGAGCATTGGACGGTCGTTGAAGGTACTGCACTGATAAGAATTGATGACTCAGAAAAGGAGTTAACTCAAAATCAGTCCGTCTACATTCCGATACGTTCAAAACACAGATTAACTAACAACTCAGCGAGTGATGTAATCGTAATTGAAGTTCAAAGTGGCGATTATTTAGGAGAAGATGATATTGTGCGACTAGATGATATCTATAATAGAAATTAAACTTTACCATTTATTATTTATCGAGGAAATTTTGCTTTATTTAATTCCTAAAACCAACGAGTAAAAGCTAAAACATGGATCCATAGGGCGAATAAAAATACTACTTAAAGATAACTAATTTGGAACCAAATTTATTTCTATTTTAATTTATCATGCTAAATATTGTTTTACCAATGGCTGGAAAAGGTAGTAGATTCGCTAATGCAGGCTATTCTCTTCCTAAGCCTTTTATTGATGTAGCAGGTAAGCCGATGATAAAAGTAGTCATTGATAATCTTCGGCCTAAGATAGAACATCGCTTTATTTTTATTTGCCAAAACGATCATATCAAGCGTTATAACGCAAAAGCACTTCTTGAAAGCTACACCGATGATCCAATTATTATCGGGATAGACGGTTATACAGAAGGTCAGCTTTGCACGGCATTGTTAGCTGAAAAATTTATAAATTCTGACGACATGCTGATGACAGCTAACACTGACCAATATATCGATTTTGATATTAACCAGTTTTTAGAAGAGCTTCAAACAAAAAAATTAGATGGTTTGATTATGACCATGACAGCTCATGATCCAAAATGGTCATATGCAAAGATTAATAATGCGACAGGACTGGTAGAAGAAACAGCAGAGAAAATTGTTATATCAGATCAAGCCACTTGCGGAATATATAGCTTTAAAAATGGAAAAGACTTTGTTAAAGCAGGGAAAAAGCTTATCGCAAATGATTTCAGGACAAATGGGGAATTCTATATTTGTCCTTGTTATAATGAGCTAATTAAAGAGAAAAAGAAAATAGGAGTATTTAATATTGGAAAAGAGGGTAACGGAATGTACGGTTTAGGAATACCTTCTGATTTAAAATATTTTCTGAGTTTAGATATTTCGAAAAAATTGAGAGGATAAAATGATAATATTGGCACATCGTGGTTTATGGAAATATTATGACGAAAAAAACTCAGTTGAGGCAATTACTAAAGCCATAGCTAATGGATATGGAGTGGAAACAGATATAAGAGATCGTAGCTCAGAACTAGTGATATCACATGATATGCCTTTAGATTCAGCTCCTCGCTTAAGAGAATTATCAAAAATATTTTCGTCATCCAAGTATCCTATAGCTTTAAATATAAAAGCTGATGGTCTATCAAAAAAACTTTTAAACTTTATTTCTCTAAATTCTATCGAAAATTATTTCGCCTTTGATATGTCTATTCCAGAGATGTATCAATACAATAAATTAGGAATAAACTTTTTTTCTCATGTCAGTGATATTTGTAGAACACCTATTCTTACTGATAGTGAAAGATGTAAAGGCTTATGGGTCGACAGCTTTTCAGAAAACATCTGGTATGACATTGATGAAATAAACAAATTGATATCAAAATACAATAAGAACCTTTGCTTTGTTTCAGAAGATCTTCATAATAGAGATAATAAGACCCAGTGGAAATTGATCAAACAAGTTAATCATAATCTCGAAAAAGAGATCATACTATGTACCGATCATCCTGAAGACGCTAAGGAGTTTTTTTATGATTAAAGCAGTTTTGTTTGATATGGATGGTGTTTTGGTTGATGCAAAAGAGTGGCACTATCAAGCTTTTAACGAAGCTTTAAAACTATTTGGATTGCAAATTGATCACAATGAACATTTGATGTACTACGACGGGCTGCCAACGCGCGATAAACTCATTCTTTTAACTAATAAGCGAGGTTTACCACAAGAATTGCACCAATTTCTAAATAGTATAAAACAGGATTTCACCTTCGATATTTGTATACAAAATTGCCACCCAATATTTTCCGTTCAATATGCTGTTTCAAGACTAAAAAGAGATGGCTATAAGATTGCTGTATGCTCTAATTCGATAAGAAAAACTATTGAATTGATGATGGAGAAAAGTGGCTTATCCGAATATATCGATTTAATCGTGTCAAACCAAGATGTGAAGAGAGCCAAGATGTGAAGAGAGGTAAGCCGGCACCGGACATGTATTTAAAAGCAATGAAAGTATTTAACATCGATGCTAAAGAAGCCCTTATTTGCGAAGATAATGATAATGGTATACGAGCGGCGTTAAGTTCAGGAGGATATCTTCTTAAGATAGGGACTGTATCAGACACTAATTATGATAATATAATGAGAGAAATCCGTTCGATTAATTCAAAGGATTAAAAATGGAATTAATTTTTTTATGTCCAAGACTTTCAAAAGATATTTATCCTTCAATGGAAGTCTCCGGTAAACCTCTTATAGAAAGAATTGTCAATCTATTTGACTCCGTGACGGATAAGCATTATACCTTTGTAATCAACTCTGAACAAGACAAAATTTTCCCTAATTTGTTTGGCGGTGGAAAAATAGTTCTTTTACCAGGAGAAACTCAAGGTTCAGCATGCAGTGCCCTTTACGCTGCAGTTCAGTTACCAAAAGATTCTCCTCTATGGATTATTAGCACAAACGAAATATCTGAACTCAACTACGAAAAGATTTCAAATTATTTCTTACAATCCACAGCCGATGCAGGAGTATTAGTTTTTCAATCTAAATCAGATAAATATTCGTATATAAAACTAGATAATAATAAAGAGATTATTCAGTTGGAACAAAATAAGCAACTTAGTAACTTTGCTACAACAGGATGCTTTTGGTTTAGGACTTGCGAAACGTTTGTTAATGCGGTTGAAAAAATGATTAAAAAGAGAGATCTCCACAATAACAAATATTTCATTGCACCATCACTCAACCAAATAATATTAGATGGCGGAAAAGTTGCCTATTTTGAAATAGACAGAAATCAATATCATCCGGCTAAAGATATTTTAGATCTAATAACTATTGGGAACAAAATGAAATGAACTTTTATAAACTTGCAGAAATGAAGGGAGGGTGGTTCATTGGTGACTTTTCACCCTCTATTCTTAAAACTAAAGAATTTGAGATTGCTGTTAAACACTACAAGAAAGGAACCATAGAAAAGGCTCATCATCACTCCTTAGCTAGAGAGTTTACACTCGTGCTTGGAGGTGTTGCCAAATTCAATGATCAAATCGTTCGCGATGGTGAAATCGTAGAAATTATTCCTGGAGAATCAAACCAGTTTTCAGCCCTTACTGATTTGACAACAGTTGTGGTAAAAACTCCTTCAGTAAAAAATGACAAATTTTTTGACTAGCGCTTTTCTACAATCTTAAGCATGAATATTAATAAATAGATTTACAGATATTCTTTGTCTCCTTTCCCACGCTTAGCCACAATGGCGATGCTGTTCCCCACTTTCCATTCTCCATTCTTCTAATTGCGCACTCTCTACGCAATCGATTAGGTTTTAATTAGCCGTTTTTCATACCTGTTCAGCCGAAACTTCTAAAAACCAATTTATAAAGTTGTTTCTATTGGCTGTGGTGTAATAATCAGAACACTTTCTCTGCTGCAACTCCTTTATGACTATGAATCTTAGCTTATGTTGCGTCCAGATCTAAACTAATAAGCGATCCCAGACTTTTTTGTGATTCCGAGAAAAATAACTGTAATCCTACCATTACAGTCAAGTGATGATGTGACTCTAGAGATTCCTCTAAGGTTATCTTAACAATCTCGATTGTGGGATTCGTTGTGGCATCCTCTTCATGCTCAGGCTACGCACTTGAAATGGCAATTCTTTGTGTGTAAATAGAGAGATTATCCATATTTAAGTTCTATAAAATGAAAAAATTAAAAATCATACCTCCATTTGTTTAATACACGGTTTAACAATTCAAATTCATGTTCTGAGAAAAACCGTTGCCATGTTTTACTATAGTCTGCTAAAATAAGTTCACGCACATTATTATCTTATATTTTATAGTCTATTTAACCTAATAGCATAAAATATTTATAATGGTAGTGATTTAAGCAAAATTTTCGATCCCAGGGGAAAGTATGATTTATTATGACTTAACAGATTTGGTCAATCATAGTCAGTATTCCAATCGTGTTTCGGGCATTCAGCGAGTCGTGTTGGAAATCGCCAAGGTTCTTAGCAAAAGAGACGATGTGAAGTTCTTTATGCTAAATCCTGCGATCGATAAATGGTGCACTGTTGATGGCATAGATTTCGATTCTACAGAGGATTTATTTCAATTTAAAGTATTATGGGAATATTCTTGGATTGACACTGGTCCAAGCAAATGGCCAGAATTTTTCAGAAAATATAAAATTCCTGCAGCTCACGGATTCAAAAAAAACAGATATAGATTTACAAAAACAGCATTACATGTTCCTCTATTAAATAACATTTTATATAAGGTTGAGAATAACCATTTAAAAAAGGTAGTCAACCGTAAATCTATAAAAATAGAGAATATGCCAAAAATAGATAAAAATGACTCCATTATTATCTGTGGGGGTATTTGGTGCTTTCAGGATCAATATGAGAATTTTCTTGAAAAAAACAAAGATAGCAATCTAATTTTTTATTTACATGACATTATCCCCTTAGTCGTTCCGGCCCTTGTTCCTGTATATTTGAACAATATGTTTGTTCCTTACGTAAAATCGCTATATAAGTACGCAAAGGTAATTGTTACAAGTGCAAAGAACAATTTGGTTGATTATGAGAATTACATTAAGCAGACTTATGGATATAAGAAGCAGATATTAAAAGCGATTGGACTACCGTATGGGTTTGATTTTTCCTATGAAAAGGAAATGATTTCTAGTTTTCGGCCAGAAGCTAAAGAATTATTGCATCAAAAATATTGTTTGTGTGTAGGCTCCATTGAACCAAGAAAAAATCATTCCGGCCTTCTTAATACTTGGTATAAGTATATTAATTCAGAAAAGTACCAAGGAGAAATTCTCGTTATTGCTGGAGGATGGGGATGCGAAATTGATTTTGTACGAAATTCTTTATACGGTACAGGCTTATTTAATGGAACTGTTCGTGTCATAGAACGCCCCTCTGATTGTGAATTGGCCTTTTTATATGATAATTGTACTTTCACTGTATATCCATCTCACTATGAAGGATGGGGATTACCAATAGGAGAATCTTTAAGTTTCTGCAAACCTGTTATTCATTTTGCAAATTCTTCACTTGAAGAAGTATCCAGAGGATTGGGGGATGTAGTTACTCCTGGTGATTATCAAGGATTATTTAATGCTATCGACAAACTATTCCATGATAAAGAATATAGACTACAAAAAGTAAAATTAATAAGTGATAATCTGAACAAACTGCCACCTTGGGAAAACTATGGGAAGGTGTTTTATGAAACTATTAAAGAAACAGTATCTAAGTCATGAAAATATAAATTGTACCAAGAAGAATGACACTATCGTTATTAGAAGGGGTGACGATAATGGTTTTTTTCTTCCCGGTCTTCATTATGTTAATAAAAGCTTTGAAAAGTTTAGTTTCATTGATATTGCTTTCGATTTAGGAAAAATTTCCAATTGGAGAATTCTTTTAGATGAATGTCTGTATATAAGCAAAGATCACAGTCTTTTAAAGTTTCGATTCAACCCTACAAAGTTTGTTAGCCTATATGTGTTAATGAATTTTATATTTCAGTATTCAAAGTTTAACGGATATGATATCGAACTACAAAGCAGAGATTCTGACCTCTATTGCTTTGAAATAAATAAAAATAACTATATTAAAGAACCAGATAAAAGTTGGACGTTTGGATTGCTTTATAATTCAGAAAAGAATAATAATTTATCTGAGTTTATCAAGTCTATTAGAAAAGCTTTCTCGGGGAAAAATATAAATTATGAAATAATAATCGTATCTAAAAATTCTCCTGATTTAGAACCCGATAGCCATATTAGGTGGGTTGCATATTCAGATAAGTTTGATTATCTCGGCCCAATCTCAACCAAAAAGAATATTATTGCTGAAAATGCACTTTATGAAAATATTGCGATATTCCACAATAGATACTCTATTTCCTCAGATTGGGTTTCAATCTTTGATAAATTCGGTTATGATTTCCAAGTTTTATCAGGAAAACAAATATTAAGCTCTGGGGCTGATTTCCCTTCCTGGGTTGCCTTAGGTACACGAGATAGTTACTCTAAAGGGTTTATTTTGAACGATGATGAATTTCATCCATTCCTTTATGTTAATGGAGGAGTAATAATTTGCAAAAAGAAAATTTTAAGAGATTGTGAGTTTAACAAATTTTTATTTTGGAATCAATGCGAAGATGTAGAATGGTCTCGTCGCCTAATCTCTGCCGGAATCACTCCAAGATACATTCCAGTTCTAATTGCTTCAGTTTTATCTCATAGAAACGGTTATATGGATGGATTTAAAAAAAGGAATAAATTCGTTGAATATTGTTTTGGATATCCTATTTGCATGTCAGACTTTAATCCCCTCATGAAAAAAATAAGAAAGATAACATCTAAATTCAGGAAATGATCATTCTTATTACAGCATAGAGACTGAATGTTTATTTGTATACTCTGAGATAATTGCCCGTGGACTGCATTGAAGGACATTTTTGGTTCTGCCAAGAAATCTTTTCTCTGAATTAAGGACCTTGCTAGACGTTCAAAAACTAATAGCGCACGGGCTTATCGGCTGCTGACTAAGAAGCTCTATTCTAAATTATTCTCAGAGAATTCCTTGGAGCTTATTTTCCTTATAACGGTGAGTGTCAAATGATCTTTCGCCGAAATTGTTCGTAAAAAAATAGGTTGCAG
>ERZ837487.2700-NODE-2700-length-17553-cov-25.028289_pt1 | contig 17553 bp, 16 predicted proteins | sample MGYA00519911_ERZ837487 | MGnify/ENA primary metagenome ERZ837487 (study PRJEB31850, sample SAMEA3708818) | human gut metagenome | biome: human gut; feature: human-associated habitat; material: faeces | place: China | collected 2014 ...
CTCTTGCATCCGGGCATCGGGTGCGGTATCCTTATAAGATAAGAAGGTTTTCACCAGCGAACCGGGGAGGGAACAGCCATGGACGCAGACGAGATCCGCATTCTGTTGGGCGACAACATTTTTGAACGCGCCAAGAAATACCGCAAGCGTATCCAGCAGAGCACCTGCACCACCAACGAGGACGGCGTGCGCCATCTCTCGGCCATGGTGCTGGGCAGCGGCGGCAGCTGTTACTATACGCAGGCATGGCTGCGGGAAAACGGCAGCTTTGTCAGCGCGTCCTGCAGCTGCCCCTATAACCAGAACGGCGACGGCACCTACTGCAAGCACATCGGCGCTCTGCTGCTGGAAGATGCCGACCAAAATGGAGAAGGCACGCCTCCGAAAAAGCTGGACGAGATCGCGGGCGTGGTGCGCGGGGCAGGCAATCTGCCACCCGAGCAGTCCCGGAAGGACAGCTACGCTTCCGGGCTGGAAATGCTCTTCGGCCGCAAATGGCACGGGAACGCCCCCGCCACCGACTACGAAGCCCGCAAGCTTCTGGAAACCTACAAAGAAGCCGCGCTGGAAGACCTCGGCGGCGCGGACGAGCCACAGCGCACCGGCTTTGCCCGGCTGGAACCGGAGCTGACGCTGCTCCCCGATGCCCTGCCGTGGCTGCGGCTGCGCATCTCGGACGGCGGACGGCAGTATGTGGTCAAGAGTATCCCGAACCTGCTGGAAGCCGTCGAGCACGGCAAAACGGTCAGCTACGGCAAGGCGCTGGCCTTTGTGCACCGGTGGGATGCATTCGACCCGGAAGCACAGCAGCTTTTGCAGCTGCTGCGCCGTCAGGTGAACGCAAAACAAAGCCTTGACCGGGAAGCCGTGCGGGTGTACGGCGGAGCCGAGCGCGGCCCGGCGGGCGGCATGGGGCTGACCGGCGAAATTTTTGATGCGCTGGTGCAGATGTACGAGCATACCGGCTTTCTGGGCGGGTATGAACTGCGGGAAGGTCTGCCTACGGTCACCATCGCGGTGGAGCGCCGCCGGGGCGGCGTGCAGCTGGAAGGCGACCCGGCGCTTTGCAGCGTGCAGGGGCTGGATTACGGCTATCTGTTCACAGAAGATACCCTCTGGCGGCTGCAGCGGCCCGGGTGTGAGCGGATCTTGCCGGCGCTGCAGGCACTGGGCGGAAAAAGCCTGTTCTTTACCAGCGCGGACGCATCGGCGTTCTGCAGCTATGTGCTGCCAGAGCTGGGCGGCAGGCTGAACATCGTGGATCCGGAACGGCTGCTGCTGAACCAGATCCCGCTGGAACCGGTGGTGCAGTTCTATCTGGATGCGCCGGACAACACCCGCATCGAAGCCCATGCGGAATTTCTCTATGGAGAGGACAGAGTCACGCCCTTTGCGCCTGCTCCGGCGGGGCTGCTGCGGGACGTCCGCGCCGAGAGCCGCGCCCGGAAGCTGCTGTCCGCGTATCTGCAGCCCGGCGTGGACGGCAACCCGGACGTATACGGCACCGCTAACGAAGAGGAAATTTATCAGCTGCTGGAAGAGGGCATCCCGGCGTTGATGGCCGAGGGCGAAGTCTACCTGACCGATGCCTTCCGCAATCTGCAGGCAGCGCCGCCCCGCATCACGGTGGGGGTCTCGGTGCACGGCAGCGTGCTGGATCTGGAAGTGGACACCGGCGAATTCCCGGTGGGCGAGCTGAAAGAGCTGCTGAAGTCCCTGCACCAGAAAAAGCGCTACCACCGCCTGCGGGACGGCCGCCTGCTGCGGCTGGACAACAGCCTGGAAGGGCTGGACGAGCTGAACGATACGCTGGAACTTTCGGATGCAAAGCTGAAAAACGGCCACGCCGAACTGCCGCTCTACCGGGCCCCCAGTCTGGACTGGGCGCTTTCGGGGCAGAACAGCCTGCGCTTCAACCGGGACGATGCGTTCCGGCGCATCAGCCGCAGCTTCCACGCCGTAAAAGACAGCGAATATACCCCGCCGGAATCCCTGTACAGCATCCTGCGCAAATACCAGCGGGACGGCTACCGCTGGCTGCGCACGCTGGACGGCTACGGCATGGGCGGCATTCTGGCCGATGATATGGGCCTGGGCAAGACGGTGCAGGTGCTGAGCTATCTGCTGGCCATGAAGGAGGGCGGGCAGGCGCTGCCCAGCCTCATCGTCTGCCCGGCGTCGCTGGTGCTGAACTGGCAGGAAGAATGCAAAAAGTTCACGCCACAGCTTGCCTGCATCGCGGTGGACGGCGACGCCGCTCACCGTGCCGAACTGGCAAAGCAGTGGGAAAACGCCGACCTTATTATCACCAGCTACGACCTGCTGCGCCGGGATGAAGAACTTTACAAAGAACAGCCGTTCTATGCCTGCATTCTGGACGAGGCGCAGGCCATCAAGAACCACACCACCCAGAAGTATAAAGCCGTCTGCGGGGTGAACAGCAAGGTGCGGTTCGCCCTCACCGGCACCCCGGTGGAAAACCGTCTGGGCGAGTTGTGGAGCATCTTTTCCTTCCTGATGCCGGGCTATCTGCCGCCTTACCGCACCTTCTGCGCCCGGTTCGAAAAGCCCATCGTGCAGGAGGACGACAAGGACGTGCTGCGGCGGCTGAACCAGCTCACCGGGCCGTTCATCCTGCGGCGCATGAAGTCCGAGGTGCTCAAGGAGCTGCCGCCCAAGACCGAGAACGTCCACCGCATCGAGCTGGACACCGAGCAGCGCAAGCTCTACCTTGCCGCTGTGGTGGACGCCCGCGAAAAGCTGCGCGCCGCAAAACCCGAGGATAAGATGGCGGTGTTCGCGGTGCTCATGCGCCTGCGGGAGATCTGCTGCGACCCGCGCCTTGTGGCGGACAACTGGGAGGGCGGCAGCGCCAAGCTGGAAGCCTGCATGGAGCTGGTGACAGCTGCCGTGGAAGGCGGCCACCGCATCCTGCTGTTCAGCCAGTTCACCTCCATGCTGGAACTGCTGGCAAAGCGGCTGGACGAGGCCGGTGTGAGCCACTTCACCCTGCAGGGCTCCACGCCCAAGCCCGTGCGCGCTGAGCTGGTGCGCCGGTTCAACAGCGGGGAAGCGGACGTGTTCCTCATCTCGCTGCGGGCAGGCGGCACCGGATTGAACCTGACGGCGGCGGATATCGTCATCCACTACGACCCGTGGTGGAATGTGGCGGCGCAGAATCAGGCCACCGACCGCGCCTACCGCATCGGCCAGCAGAACCCGGTGCAGGTGTACAAACTCATCGCACAGGACACCATCGAGGAAAAGATCGTGGAACTGCAGCAGGCAAAACAGGATCTGGCCGAGACGGTCACCGGCTCCGCCGACGGGGCCATCCTCTCCATGAAGCCGGAAGAACTGCTGCATCTGCTGGAAACACAATAAAGGGGGATTTTGTATGAAAGTCTGGGATCTGCACTGCGATACCCTCAGCGAGCTGCGCAAGGCGGAAAATGCGGGCCGACCGAAAAGTTTTGCCCGCAATGACCTGCACATTGACCTTGAAAAGCTGCAGAAAGGCGATTACATGCTGCAGTGCTTTGCGGCGTTCGTGAATCTGGGTGACGAAGCGCCCGGTGCCGACCCGCTTGTGACGGCGCTGGAAGAAATCGACCAGTTCAAGCGCATCATGGCGGCTTACCCGGACGCCATCGCCCCGGTGTACACGGCGGCAGACATCCGCAAGAATGCTGCGGCCGGAAAGATCAGCGGGATGCTGACCATCGAAGAGGGTGCCTGCTGCAAGGGCAGTCTCGGCGTGCTGCGCCGGATGTACGAGCTGGGCGCGCGCATGATGACCCTGACATGGAACCATGAAAACGAGCTGGCCAGCCCGCAGCGGAATGCAGGCGGCGTGCTGGCACCCCAGACCGAAAAGGGGCTGACCGAAACCGGCTTTGCCTTCCTTGCAGAGATGGAACGGCTGCACATGATCGTGGACGTGAGCCATCTTTCGGATAAAGGGTTCTGGGATATTGTGGAGCACGGCACCCGCCCCTTTGCGGCGAGCCACTCCAACTGCCGGGCACTGGCACCCCACACCCGCAACCTGACCGACGAGATGATCCGCGCCCTTGCGGAAAAAGGCGGCATTGCGGGGCTGAACTACTACGCGCCTTTCCTCGATGCCGACCCCACCCGCCCGGAACGCTGCCGCAGCACCGTGGAGCTGATCGCCAAACACGCCGCCCACTATAAACAGCTGGGCGGTGCGCAGATGATCGCCCTTGGCAGCGACTTTGACGGCATCGACGGCCCGCACCAGCTGGAAGATGCATCCTTCCTGCCCATGCTGGCCGATGCCCTGCGCAAGGAGGGCTTTACCGAGGACGAGGTGGAAGGCGTCTATTACCGCAACGCCATGCGCTTTTTTGAGGAAAATCTGTAATAATAACGGAGAAATTGCCGATATGGATAAAAATATGACGCTGGAAAAGCGAATTGCCGCCGAGCTGTACTGCTATCAGGGCAAGATGAGCGTCTTTGTGGACGACCTGCAGGGACACACTGTGGAGATCGGCGCGGACGAGGAATTTGAAACGGCTTCCACCATCAAGGCGTTTATTCTGGCTGTGCTGTACCTGCAGGTGCAGCGGGGCAAAGCGAACCTTGACGAAGAAATCGCGTATGAACAGAGCCAGTTCGTGGACGGCAGTGGCATGCTGCGGGCGCTGGGCGTGGGCGCAAAGCTGAAGGTGCGTGACACCGCTACCATGATGATCATCTGTTCGGACAACATTGCCACCAATATGATCATCGATTATCTGGGGCTGGACACCATCAACGCCTGCATCCGGGAGCTGGGGTTTGAACACACCGTGCTGCACAACCCGCTCCATTTCGACCGCTACCGGCAGCTGGGCACCACCACGCCCCGGGACTATGCGGTGCTGTTTGCCCGCATCGCAAAGGGGCGGCTCGTCAGCCCGGAGGCCAGCGCCGCAATGCTAGCCATCCTGCGCCAGCAGCACTACAACACCATGCTGACCCACGATTTCCCGCAGTATTATCTGGACTGCGAGGAGACCGGTGCCCAGGAACTGATCTGGGTGGCCAGCAAAAGCGGCAGCATGAACGCCTGCCGCAACGACGGCGGCATCGTGCACACGCCCTACGGGGAGTATGTCATCGTGCTGATGAACAGGGATTTTCACGATATCATCGAGTACAACGAACACCCGGCCATGGTCTACGGCGCGCGGGTCTCGCGGATGATATTGGATCAGATCCTTGCCTGCGAAGGGAAACTTTATCTGGACTGAACGTAAAATACAGAGGGAATTATGACGGAAGGTATATCGATTGGGGGACCGATGCTGCTGTTTCTGATGGCAATGACCGGGTTTGCAGGCTTTGTGGACTCGGCAGCCGGTGGCGGCGGGCTGATCAGCCTGCCGGCGTACCTGTTCAGCGGGATGCCGGTGCATCTGGCCTACGGAACCAATAAGCTCAGCGCGGCCTGCGGCACGACTTTTGCAACGGCCAATTTTTTCCGCAGCGGTGCCATGAATGTCCCGGTGGGGCTTCTGGCAGCGGCAGGCAGTTTTGCCGGGAGCGCACTGGGTGCGCATATCGTGCTGCTGATCTCGGAAGAAGCGCTGCGCACGATGATGTTCATCATCCTGCCGGTGGCGGCGGTGGTGATCCTGTGGCGGCGCAAGCTGCCGGATGAGAACCGGGATGACGGCGTGTTCACCCTGCGCAAGGCGGCGCTGGCGCTGGCCATCGGCCTTGGCATCGGGCTGTACGACGGACTGTTCGGCCCGGGCACGGGCACCTTTGCCATCATCGCCTTTACCGCGCTGATGGGTTTTGACCTGCGCACGGCGGGCGGCAATGCCAAGGTGCTGAACCTTGCCAGCAACTACGCCAGTCTCATCACCTATCTGCTAGGCGGCATGGTGGTGTTTTCGGTGGGTATTCCCTGCGCGGTCAGCGGCATTGCAGGCAACCTGCTGGGGTCGCACTTTGCGCTCAAAAAGGGCGCGGGCTTCATCCGCCCCATGATGCTGGTGGTGCTGGTGCTTTTGCTGGGCAAGCTGATCTCGGACGCTGTATTGTGAAACGCAAAAACGCCCTGTGCGGGAAAGCACAGGGCGTTTTGTACAGAAAGCTTAGTTAAGTGCTAAGTGCAAGGCCTTTGTCGAAGAACGCAAGGCCGAAGGCGCCGGGGCCTGCGTGGGTGCCGATGACGCAGCCGATCTGCCGCACCAGCGGGGCGGAAAGGTGCAGGTTGTCGCGGAAGTAGTTCTCGATGGGCTGCACCTCGCGGAGGTTGGAGGAGTAACCGGCCAGCGCGGTGAACTCTGGGTGAATGCCGCCCAGCTCTTCGATCTTTTTGAACAGGGCCACATACGCGCCGGGCAGGCCGCGGGCCTTGCCGGCCATGGCCACCTTACCCTCCTTGATGGTGATGAGCGGCTTGATGCCCAGCATCCCGCCTGCCACCGCCACGGCGGCGGGCAGGCGGCCGCCCTTGCGCAGATACTTCAGGTCGTCGATGGCGGCCACGAGGTGCAGGTGCTCCTTGGCATGTTCCAGATCGGTGGCGATCTGCACCAGCGTCTTGCCGGCATCCCGCAGATGCACGGCCAGCCGCACCAGCAGCCCTTCGCCCAGACAGACATTTTCAGAATCCACGAACAGCACATTGTCCACGTTGGCAAGGTCGGCGGCCAGCTTTGCGCACTGGCAGGTGCCGGACAGCTCGTGGGACAGGAAGATGCCCAGCACTTCATCCCCGGCGGCAGCAGCTTCCAGATAGAACTGCTCGAACAGTTCCGGGCTGGGCTGGCTGGTGGTGGGCAGCTTGCGGCAGCTGCTCAGGATCTCATAGTATTCGCTGGGGGTCATGTCGATGCCGTCCCGCAGGACGGTGCCGTCCTCCAGTGTCACGTTCAGGGGGATCACGGTCACACCCAACTGTTCTGCCTCTTCGGGCAGGATGTCAGATGCGGAATCGGTGAGAATGCGGATCATAAAATACCTCCGGTTTTCCGGTGAAAAACAGTTTTTGTAAAATAACCGACCGTTTCTCAAAAACGGTCGGGGAACATTATACCAGAACCGGAAGGGAAAAGTCAATTGTCTGGGATGAATTTGCTTCGTCAGAACGCAAGATCCTTGCGCAGGAGCGGCCTTGTGTGGTAAGATGGTGGCCAAAGATCAATGCAGCGGGGAGGGCTGGCCATGGAGCAGAACACGCAGAAGGCAAAAACAGCGGCACTGCTGGAGGCATTCGGCTGCGCGCTGGCGTACCTGCTGGCGGGCAAACTGCTGGCGACGGTGCTGCCTGCCCCAGCGGGCGGTGCCCGGGCGCTCAGCTTTGCGCGGCACTGCGTGCTGGCTCCGGTGGCGGAAGAGCTGGTGTTCCGGGGCGCGGTGCAACGGTTGGCGCAGCCTTTGGGACGGCGGCAGGCTTTGGCGCTGCAGGCGGTGCTCTTTGCGCTGCAGCATGGCAGCCCGGCGGCAGCGGCGTGGGCACTGGTGTGCGGCCTTGGCCTTGGGTGGCTGGCCGACCGCACCGGGCGCGTCTGGCCCGGGATGCTGCTGCATACACTGAATAATCTGCTGGTTTTTGCGGCAGGATAAAAGAGGAAAAATGATGACCGATTTTGAACTGATGGGTGCCGCCCTGGAAGAAGCTCGTAAGGCGGCGGCGCTGGGCGAGGTGCCGGTGGGGGCTGTGGTGGCACGGAACGGCGAGATCATTGCCGCTGCCCACAACACCCGCGAGACCGAAAAAAATGCCCTCCACCATGCGGAATTGCTGGCCATCGACGCGGCCTGCAAGGCGCTGGGCGGCTGGCGGTTGTGGGAGTGCGAGCTGTTCGTCACACTGGAGCCCTGCCCCATGTGCGCCGGAGCCATCATCAACAGCCGGGTGCGGCGGGTGGTGTACGGCGCGGCCGACGCCAAGGCGGGCTGCTGCGGCAGCGTGACGGATCTTTTCGCCATGCACTTCAACCACCACCCGAAGGTGGAAAGCGGCCTGCGCGCCGAGGAAGCGCAGGCGCTGCTGCAGACCTTCTTTCAAGAGCTGCGGGTGCGGCTGGCGTCAAAACCAAAGTGGAAACCGCCCCGGAACACCGCCGAGAATATGAAAAAATCGTAAAAAAGTGGAAGCTGCGTGAAAAAACAAGCAGCTTCCACTTTCTTTTTTCGACAGATTGTGTTATATTATTTAATGGTGTTTTGTCGAAACCCATCTTGAATGCCCGCCCGTCACGCCGAGCACCGGACTTTGACCGGAGAGAGAATGGACGCTGACCGGGACGGCGATGGACTGCGCAGACACCTCCTGCACCGGGCACGGTGCAGAGACTACGACAGGAGGACAGCACTCTTGTACGAAGACGAATTTGAACTGACTTTCAATATGCCGGAGGACGATCCTGCCCCGCCGGAACCGGTGGTGCAGCCGAAACCGGCTCCGGCTCCTGCGGCACCCGCCGTGGAGGAGCCGACCCGGGTCGTCGTTCTGGAAAAGGCCCCGGAGCCGCCTGCCCCGGCAGAGGAGATGCCGGCGGAAGAAACGCAGCCGGAACCGCCCGCGCCCCGCAGAGATCGCTGTGTACTGATCTCCGGCGGCGACCGGGGCATTGGCGCGGCGGCTGCCCGGGCGTTTTACCGGGCGGGGTACCGCGTGGCCATCCTCTACCACAGCAATGCCGACGCGGCAGCCGCCCTGCAGAAGGAGCTGCCGGGCGTCACCGCTGTCCAGTGCGATGTGGCGTCCCGCGCCAGCTGTGAGCTGGCGTTCCGCACCGCCGAACAGGCGCTGGGCCGGGTGGATGTGCTGGTGAGCAATGCGGGCATTGCCCAGCAGAAGCTGTTTACCGATATCACCCCGGACGAGTGGCAGCGGATGCTGGATGTGAACCTGACCGGCGCGTTCAACCTGTGCCAGCTGGCACTGCCGGGCATGATCCGCCGCAAGGCGGGGCGCATCCTGACTGTGAGCAGCATGTGGGGCCAGACCGGCGGCAGCTGCGAGGTGCATTATTCGGCGGCAAAGGCGGGTCTTATCGGCCTGACCAAGGCGCTGGCAAAAGAAGAAGGCCCCAGCGGCATCACGGTGAACTGTGTAGCGCCCGGGGTCATTGAAACCGACATGATGGCAGCATTTACCGCCGAGGACAAGGCTGCACTGGCCGAGGAGACCCCCGTGGGGCGTCTGGGCAGTGCGGACGAGGTGGCTGCGCTGCTGGTGTTCCTGGCAGACGAAGGAGCCGGATACATTACCGGACAGGTGTTCGGTGTGAACGGAGGACTTGTGATCTGATGCACGGGAGCAACTTATATTACGATTTTCCCCGGAGCGAGAAGGAGAGAGCAAAATGGGCATGACTTTAAAAGAACTGTTGACGAAAGGCGAGGGCTCTATTTCGGCCAAGGAGGCCAAGGCGCTGGCCACGCAGTGCAGAATGGATGAGGAAACGCTCTATACCCTTCTGGAAGAACGCGGGATCAAGGTGCAGGAAGAGGACACCGAGCCGAGCCTGGATGTGGAAGGCATCATGGCCGAGGTGGAGAACGCTGAGAACAACAACGATGATCTGGGTCTGAGCGACGACGGCGAGGACGAGCAGAGCGAGGAGAACCCGGCAGACCTGAAGGCTGCCATGGATGAACTGCTGGATGACCCGGTGAAGAACTACCTGAAGCAGATCGGTCAGATCCCGCTGCTGAGCGCAGAGCAGGAAGTGGAGCTGAGCCGCCGCATCCATGCGGGTGCCGAGGCTGCGCACATCCTGCAGGCCGACCGCCAGAAGTACGGCGGCCCCGAGTACATCAAGAAGAACAGCGCCCGCTTCTCGTTTGAAGAGGACGAGAACAGCCGCAGCTATACCGAGGACCTGGACGACGAGGGCAACGAGAAACCCAGCGAGGACGCTGATGAGAAAGCTGCAGAGGAAGAAGCCATGGAGGCTGTGGAAAACGGCCCCCTGACCGACGAAAAGCGTGCAGAGCTGCTCAAGACCCGCCGCGACGGCCTGAATGCCCGCCGCAGCCTGAGCGAGGCAAACCTGCGTCTGGTGGTGTCCATCGCCAAGAAGCACGTGGGCCACAATCTGGCGTTCCTGGATCTGATCCAGGAGGGCAACATCGGCCTGATCAAGGCAGCCGAAAAGTTTGATTGCGACCGCGGCTTCCGTTTCTCCACCTATGCAACGTGGTGGATCCGTCAGGCCATCACCCGCGCCATCGCGGATCAGGCCCGCACCATCCGCATCCCGGTTCACATGGTGGAGACCATCAACCGCATGCGTCAGGCCACCAACCAGCTGGTGTACCAGAACGGCCACGAGCCGACCCCGGAAGAGCTGGCAAAGGCTATGGACATGAGCGTGGAGCGTGTGCGCGAGATCCAGCGCATGGCACAGGAACCCGCCAGTCTGGAAAGCCCTGTGGGCGAGGAAGAGGATTCCTCTCTGGGCGATTTCGTGGCCGACGAGAACGCCGAGGCCCCCGGCAAGGCAGCAGACCGTGCCATGGTGGCCCAGCAGATCAATCAGGCCCTCAAGAGCCTGACCCCCCGTGAGGAAAAGGTCATCCGCCTGCGCTTTGGTCTGGACGACGGCCGTCCCCGCACGCTGGAAGAGGTGGGCAAGGACTTTGGCGTCACCCGCGAGCGCGTGCGTCAGATCGAGGCAAAGGCCATCCGCAAGTTGCACAGCCGCAAGTGCCTATCCCTGCTGAACGGCCTGATCGAGTGATCCGGGCGTTGAGTCATTGATCCAGTAAGCTCCCCCGGCTGTGCCGCATGGCATGGCCGGGGGAACTTTTTTCGCAAAACCTGAAATTTCTTGCAAAAAACACTTGCAAAACAACAGAACCTGTGGTATTATAATTGAGCTGTGATTGTGCTGCTATAGCTCAGTTGGTAGAGCGCATCCTTGGTAAGGATGAGGTCTCCAGTTCGAATCTGGATAGCAGCTCCAGCTCAAAACGCCTCGAAGCGGAAACGCTTCGGGGCGTTTTTCGTTTGCATAAAAACCGGCCGCTGTCTCTCTGAACGAGAAAACAGCGGCCGGAATGGGAGGCTTATGCGGTCAGGCCGTCAGGGTCAGAAATCCACCTCGGTGTCGTAGTAGCAGCACTTGAGCAGCTTTTCCATCTCTTCCTGGCTGGGCTGGCGCGGGTTGGAGCCGGTGCAGGCGTCGGCGATGGCATTCTTTGCGATCTCCGGCAGGCGCTCGAGGAACACTTCCTCCGGCACAAAGCCCTGCTCTGCGGGGTAAGAGTCCGGGCCGTAGTGCTGGATGCAGTGGGGAATGTTCAGCGCGTCGTTCATGCCGCGCAGGTACTCGATGAGCAGAGCCACCTTCTCGTCATCGTTGGCACCGCCCAGCTTCATCTCGTCGGCGATCACACCGTAGCGCTTCTTTGCTTCCGGGTCCTTGGCGTTGAAGGCGATGACTTTGGGCAGATACATGGCGTTGGCTGCGCCGTGGATGATGTGGGCACCGTAGTCCGCAAAGGCGGCGCCGGTCTTATGGGCCATGGAGTGCACGATGCCCAGCAGTGCGTTGGAGAAGGCCATACCGGCCAGGCACTGGGCGTTGTGCATGGAATCACGCTTGGCCATGTCGCCGTTGTAGCTGTCCACCAGATCGCCCTGGATCATGCGGATGGCAAAGATGGCCAGCGGGTCGGTGTAGTCACAGTGTGCGGTGGAAACGTAGGCCTCGATGGCGTGGGTCATGGCGTCCATGCCGGTATGAGCTACCAGCTTCTTGGGCATGGTCTCGGCCAGATCCGGGTCAACGATGGCCACATCCGGAGTGATCTCAAAGTCGGCGATGGGGTACTTGATGCCCTTCTGGTAGTCGGTGATGATGGAGAAAGCCGTCACCTCGGTGGCGGTGCCGGAAGTAGAAGAAATGGCGCAGAAGTGTGCTTTGCGGCGCAGCGGCGGGATGCCGAACACTTTGCACATCTCTTCAAAGGTGATGTCCGGGTACTCGTACTTGATCCACATGGCCTTTGCGGCATCGATGGGGGAGCCGCCGCCCATGGCAATGATCCAGTCCGGCTCAAACTTCAGCATGGCCTCGGCACCGCGCATGACGGTCTCCACAGAAGGATCGGGTTCGATGCCCTCGAACAGCTCCACCTCCATGCCGGCTTCCTTCAGATAGCCCACGGCGCGGTCCAGAAAACCGAACCGCTTCATGGAGCCGCCGCCGACACAGATCATTGCCTTTTTGCCGGTAAAGGTCTTCAGCGCTTCCAGCGCACCTTTGCCGTGGTACAGATCGCGGGGAAGGGTAAAACGAGCCATAATGTGTTACCTCCGATAATCAGATACTCTCAATCAGATACTCTCAATGCGGCGCATGGCCGCCGATTCATTATTTTAATTATAGGGCAAACGCAAAGGCGCATCAATTGACGGTTACGGAAGAAAATTTCCCGCAAGTTTGGCCAGAGTGAACAATCAGATGGATGCAACACCGGCGGACAAACAAAAAAACACCCCGAAGTTTTACAACTTCGAGGTGCTTGCCTTTGGAGCTGCTATCCAGATTCGAACTGGAGACCTCATCCTTACCAAGGATGCGCTCTACCAACTGAGCTATAGCAGCAAATGGCGACCCGGATCGGGCTCGAACCGACGACCCCCAGCGTGACAGGCTGGTGCTCTAACCAACTGAGCTACCGGGCCATGATCGCTCAAGTTCGCACGGTGTCTTACCGCGGGAACGTTGCTTATTATATCGGAAAACCGGAAACTTGTCAAGCATAAATTTCAGAAATTTGCAAAAAATGCGGAAACACAGCAGAAAAAGCCTTCCCCCAAGGGGGAAGGCTTGCCCGGCATTTAAATTGTCCGGCAAAAAACAAAACGCACAGGCTCCGAAGAACCTGTGCGTTATGGCAGGGGTAGTAAGTCTCGAACTCACGGCACGCGGTTTTGGAGACCGCTGCTCTACCAACTGAGCTATACCCCTATAAATGACATTCGCTGAATGCTCGATTATTATAACCGATGAAACCGCGAATGTCAAGCATTATTTTTCGGTTTTCGCGCTGCATCCGCAGCAACCCTCTTTTTTTATGGGGTCTGCCGAGGGCAGCTGGCTGGCCAGCTGTTCCAGCGTCACGCTGTCGATGTACTGGTTGATGACCTCGTCCAGTCCGGTCCAGAACGGCAGCGTGAAGCACTGCTCGGACATGGGGCACTCGTTGGTCTCGCTGCCAAGGCAGGGGATGGGGGCCACGCTGCCCTCAATGGCGCGCAGGATCTCACCGGCGGTGTAGTCGGCGGGGGCTTTGGTCAGGCGGTAGCCGCCCTGACTGCCGCGCTCGCTCTTGACAAGGCCCACCCGGGCCAGCGGCGTGACGATCTGCTCCAGATATTTCAGGCTCAGGTTCTGCCGCTCGCTGATCTCCTTCAGCGAGACGGTGGTGCCCGGTGCATAGCGTGCCAGCTCGGCCATCAGGCGCAGGGCGTAGCGGCTCTTGGTCGAAAATTTCATGGTGATTCTCTCCTTGCTGTCCTTTATAGTATAGCACGCTGCCCGGATTTTGCAAAGAGAAACTCTTGTGCAAACAAAAAAGGTCTGCTATCATAGGATGGATAAGATGATTTCGATAAGGAGTGAGAGTATGACCGAGAAGATCACCCCCGCCGCTGCCATCCGCCTGCTGGACGCGGGCAAGGCCGTGGCCGTGGATGTCCGGGAGCCGGACGAGTTTGCCGTGGGGCACATCCCGGGGGCAAAACTGCTGCCGCTGGGGCAGGTGCTGAGCCGCGCCGCCGAGGTGCTGCCGGACAAGGACGCCGCGTGGCTCATCTACTGCCGCACCGGCCGGCGCAGCGCCGACGCCGTGCAGAAGCTGGAAAGCCTGGGTTACACCAATCTGCATGATCTGGGCGGCATCCTGAGCTGGCCCTATGAGATCGAGGGCGATTTCGAAGGGCATTTTTAATAAGCTTTTGCTGTGAAAAAGCGGTTCGTCGAGGCCCGCAGGCCGAGACGAACCGCAAATAAAAAAGAATTTTCCGCTGCAATCAGCAGAGCGAAGCGGAGCTGATTTTAAATCGTTTGGCGAACAGGAAGGTGAAATCATGTCGTTCCATGCAAAAGATTTCGCGGGCAGTCACTGTGGCTGCCGCTATCAGCAGGACTACCGCCCCACCCTCGGCCGGGACGGCAAAAAGGAGTCCGGCACGCTGGAGGTCATCAAGTTCTATTATGACGGTGCCATCCGCTTCGAGCAGCACTGCTACGGCGAAGCAGCCACCTTCGTGTTCGGCGTGTGGGCGTCCGGCATGGATGCGGACGGCACTCTGCACTGGGCGCTGCCCGACCGCCGCAAGAGCTACTACGACGAAGACTATCTGCCCAAAAAGCTGGACCGCGTGGACGAAGCCGGGAACCTCTATTTTGACGGCAGCCCCTTCCCGTGGAAGCTGGCCGACGACTTTGCCGAGGATAAGCGCTGGGGCTACCCCAAATGGAAAGTAATGCTGGGAAAACTGACCGGGAAAGGCAAAAAAGGTGACTGAATCACCAAATTCGAGTATTCCCATTGACATACTGGGAAATGATATGATATAACTATCACTGTCAAAATGAGTATGCACGGGCAATGCCCGGACGGCGCGGGGCGGAAGAGACGCTTTGCGCCCGCCAGAAAGGATAATTCCGATGGAAAATATGGAGAAAGTGGTCTATCTGGACAATGCCGCCACCACGGCCTGCGCGCCGGAAGTGCTGGCTGTCATGGTCGAGGCGCTGAGCGGTGCCTGCGGCAACCCCAGCAGCCATTACAGTGTCGGCTATGAGGCCAAGGAGTTCGTGGACGCCGGCCGCGCACAGGTGGCAAAGGCCATCAACGCTTCCCCGGCCGAGATCTTCTTTACCGGCTGCGGCTCTGAGGCCGACAACTGGGCGGTCAAGGGCACTGCCTTTACCAAGGCACGCCAGAACAAGAAGCACCTGATCACCAGTGCGTTCGAGCACCACGCCATCATGCACAGCATGGCTGCTCTGGAGCGTCTGGGCTTTGAGATCACCTATATCAAGCCCACCACCGACGGCTACATCCGTCCCGAGGACGTGGAAGCTGCCATCCGCCCCGATACTGCCCTCGTCAGCATCATGATGGCCAACAATGAGATCGGCACCATCCAGCCCATCAAGGAGATCGCCGAGATCGCCCATAAGCACGGCGTGTGGATGCACACCGATGCCGTGCAGGCCGTGGGTGCTATCCCGGTGGACGTGAAGGAGCTGGGTGTGGATATGCTGTCCATGAGCGCCCACAAGTTCAACGGCCCCAAGGGTATGGGTGCGCTGTACTGCAAGAAGGGCGTCTGGCCCCAGAACCTGATCGACGGTGGCAGCCAGGAAGCCCGCCACCGCGCCGGCACCGAGAACGTGGCCGGCATCGCCGGTATGGGCAAGGCTCTGGAGCTGGCCACCGGCCATCTGGAAGAGCGCATGGCTCATGAGCAGGAACTGCGCGATTACGTCATCGACCGCATCCTGAAGAACATCCCCGAAGCCCGCCTGAACGGCGGCGTTGAGCACCGCCTGCCCGGCAACGTGAACATCAGCTTCCCGGGTCTGGAAGGCGAGACCATCCTGCTGGATCTGGATATGCACGGCATCTGCGCCTCCACCGGCTCTGCCTGCAACTCCGACAGTCTGGACCCCAGCCACGTCCTGCTGAGCATCGGCGTGCCTGAGGAGATCGGCCACGGCTCCATGCGGTTCACCTTTGGCCCGCAGAACACCATGGAAGAAGCAAAATATCTGTGCGACGTGCTGGAGGAAGTGATCCCCCGCCGCCGTGCTATGAGTTGTATGTGGCTGCAGGGCCAGAACAAGGCCCGCCAGTTCAGCCTGAAGGGAGAACAGTAATTATGGCAAGCATGTATAGCGCAAAGGTCATGGAGCATTTTGCAAACCCGCACAATGTCGGTGAGATCCCCGACGCCAACGGCGTGGGTGAAGTCGGCAACCCCAAGTGCGGCGACATCATGCGCATGTATCTGAAAATTGAGAACAACGTGATCGTGGATGTCAAGTTCCTCACCTTCGGCTGCGGCGCTGCCATCGCAACCAGCAGCATGGCCACCGACCTCATCAAGGGCAAGACCATTGAGGAAGCCCTCAAGCTGACCAACAAGGCCGTTGTGGAAGCACTGGAAGGTCTGCCTCCCATCAAAGTGCACTGCTCTGTGCTGGCTGAGCAGGCCGTCAAGGCTGCTCTGTCCGACTACTACCGCCGTCAGGGCATCGATCCGGAACCCATCGTGGGCAAGCTGGAAGAGGACTGCGAGCACTGCGAGAGCTGCGGCAACTAAAGCGAAATGAATAAAAAGACCCTGTCGGAAACGGCAGGGTCTTTTTGCGTGGGAAGGAAACCGCCTGGAAGCCTTCTCCCGAGGGGAAAGCCTTTTGTGTGTAACCTCTTTGTATCCTATCCGAACTGTAATAAATTGAATTTAAAATATTATCTGTTTACAAAAACACCGGCCAAACGCACTTGTTCATGAAAAGTTCATAATAAATTAAAATACAGTTCACCACTTTTCGGTATAAGTAGGTCAACACAGGCGCAAAAAGCGTCTCACTCCCGCAGAAAGCGACCGGAGCCGGGCGGAAAACGCCGTTTGCGGCACAGAAAAACGGTGCTGCCCGGAACGCTGCCCTGCACAGGAAAGGAAACATACGATATGAAAATTGGTTTTTGGGAACTTGTCGTCATCGTGATCGTGGCGTTCGTGTTCATCGGCCCGGACCAGCTGCCCGTCTACGCAAAGAAGATCGGCAAGATGCTCCGTGAGCTGAAGAAGTACACCGGCGCTGCCTCCGAAGAGATCCAGAAGAACGTGGTGGAGCCGCTGAACGAGATCCAGGCCCCCCTGAAGGAAGCGGTTGCCCCGCTGACCGATATCAAGAAGGATATCGACAGCAGCGTCAAGGACGTGACCAAGAGCTTTACCGGCATCGGTAAGACCAGCAAGGAAGAAGCCGAGAAGAAGGCTGCTGCCGAAGCAGAAGAGGTCGTGGACCTGACCGAGGAGCCGGTGGAAGAGCTGGCCGAAGAGACCGCTCCGGCTGCTGAGACTGCTCCTGCAGAGGAAAAACCCGCTGCAGAGCCGGCAAAGGCCGAACAGCCCGCTCCCGTTGAAGAAAAGGCCGAAGAGCCTGCCGCCGCAGCCCCTGCACAGGAAGCTGCCGAAGCTGCTCCGGCCGAAGAACCGGCCGCTCAGCCCGCTGCTGAGCCGGTGGAAGAGGATCCCCGGCAGAACGATATCCTGCCGAAGGACTGACCCCCTACTGATGGATGCACCCGCGCCCGCGGTTGCCTGATACATGCAATAAGCCCGCCACGCGGCGCGGCAAAGTAAAAAGGAGATTTTTATTATGCGTATTGGTACTAACGAACTGCTGATCATCCTGGTCGTCGCTCTGCTGATCTTTGGACCCAAGAACCTGCCGAAGCTGGGCAAGATGTTCGGCAAGACCATCAACGGCTTCAAGAAGGGCATGGAGGACGAGGACGCCGAGCAGTCCGAGGAGACTGTAA
>ERZ837487.2701-NODE-2701-length-17545-cov-3.149457_pt1 | contig 17545 bp, 19 predicted proteins | sample MGYA00519911_ERZ837487 | MGnify/ENA primary metagenome ERZ837487 (study PRJEB31850, sample SAMEA3708818) | human gut metagenome | biome: human gut; feature: human-associated habitat; material: faeces | place: China | collected 2014 ...
ATCCTCGCGGAGCGTTTTTTATCGTATAGAAACGAAGTTTCCTATACGATGAAAAAACTCCGTTCACGGATCGCCCGCGAACTGTAAAAGTCGAATTACTTTCGAGAGTATAACACATATGTTCGATTTTGGGAAGTCCCGCTGCGATTTTTGCGCCACGATTCTACATCCGTCCGGTTCACACCGCGCGTTCTGATGCAGCGTTGAAACAATAGAATGCACGCTCTGCGAGCATTCTATTGTCATGAATAAGCGCTGCGCGTTTCCAAACAGCTGCTACATCGTTCCCATTGCCCGGGCCGCCAGCCACAACAAAAGCAGATGCAACGGATAAAATCCGTAGAAGAACCATTTCAAAACCTGCCGTCCTTTTTTCGCCCGCTCCCCATTGTATCCATATAAAATGCACAGTCCCGCCAGCGCCGGACCTGTCATTGAGAACAAAACGCGCACTGCGCCTTCCGGAAACCCCAAAACGCCCTCCGCCTGCGCCACAGACGCTGCTTCGTTGATTCCGACAACCGCCGTCACGAACAGAAAGGCTTTCTGCAGTTTTTTCCGTTCCTGCCCCGACCGGTCAAACAACAGCGTAAACGCCGGGGCGAGCGCAGACCAGTCTGAAAATACCGATAAAAAAAACAGCCCTGCGATCTGCAGCTGCCCTTTTCCCCGCCGGAACGCTTCTCCATGGAACACGCACAGGATCAGAAAGCTAAACAACAGGGAAAACATCATATTCAAGACTGCCGCCTCTCTGTTAAATGCCAGAAAATAGGGCACCTGGGACACCAGCGCAAATACAAACAGCCGTTTTGCATACGCACGTCTGGACGAGGTTTTATAAAACCCCTCCACCAGAAAATAACACATCACCGGCGCAGTGAAATAGCCGATTCCTTTCAAAAATTCCGCCGGATATGTCCCCGCCGTCAGAAAAACATGGCTGAAATGATTGAAAAACATCGTCAGCATCGCGATCATCTTGATCGCGTCGCGGGTCAGCCCCCGGCTTTTGATTTCCTGCATTTCATTCTCCCTTTTCTCAGATACGAAACCGCACAGCTGCAAAGCCTGCGCCGACTTTGCACGCCGTACGGTCAGATCGTCCGATAGTCGATCGATTTTTCAAATAATCCGAATTCCTTTTCCGGAAGCACCACGTCCCCGGAAAGCACCTGATCTGCCAGCTCTCCTGCAAGCATCAGCACATCAGAATCCTGATAAATATCGCCTAATCCAAAATCCAGGTCACCGCTTTGGCGAATGCCGAAAAGATCCCCCGGCCCCCGCAGCTTTAAATCCTCATTGGCAATAAAAAATCCGTCGTTGGAGTGATTTAATACATCGAGACGTTTATTTTTTGCACCGCTTCCATCCCCGGTCATAAAAATGCAGAAGCTCTGCGCATGACCTCTTCCGACACGTCCCCGCAGCTGATGCAGCTGTGCGAGTCCGAAGCGCTCTGCATTTTCCACAAGCATTACTGTTGCATTGGGAACATTAATCCCAACCTCGATAACCGTCGTCGATACAAGGGCATCGATCTGCCCGGCTCCGAATGCGTCCATAATTTCCTGCTTCTGTGCTGCCTTCATTTTTCCATGCAAAGCAGCCACCCGAATCGAGCTATTCAGGGCAGCTTTTAATTTTTCCGTATAATCCGTGACATTTTCCAGTCCGTCTGCGGAATCCTCTCCGGCTTCTACCATCGGACAGATTACATAGACCTGATGCCCTGCCTCCACCTGCGCTTCGAGAAAGGCATAGGCTTTTTTGCGGAAGGACGGATCTACGACGCAGTTTTTAATCGGCAGACGGTTTTTTGGCATCTCGTCCAGCACAGACACTTCCAGATCGCCATATAATACGATCGCCAGCGTCCGTGGAATCGGTGTCGCGCTCATGACGAGCACATGTACGCCCTCCCCCTTATTTGCCAGGCATTCTCTCTGCCTTACGCCAAACCGGTGCTGTTCATCTGTCACTACCAATGCAAGATCGCGATACTCCACTTTGTCCTGAATCAGTGCATGTGTCCCGATAATCACGTCCGCATCCCCGGATTTGATCCGTGCATACGCCTCTTTTTTCTGTTTCGACGTCATGGAACCGGTCAGCAGGATCGGCTTTGTACACAGTCCGTACTTCTCCGTCATCTCTGTCAGTGCTTCAAAGTGCTGTACCGCCAGCACTTCTGTCGGTGCCATCAGGCACCCCTGCCTGCTGTTTGCACTGCACACCAAAAGCGCCAGAAAAGCAAGAATCGTTTTACCGCTTCCCACGTCCCCCTGAACCAGTCGGTTCATCGCCATATGTCCTGTCAGGTCTGCTTCGATCTGCTTCCAAACCCTCCGCTGGGCTCCGGTCAGCTGATACGGAAGCGCTGCAATCAGGCGGTCCGTATCCTCTGTCGGCTGCAGCGGCCGATCGATTAACAGCCCTGCATTCTCTTTTTTCTGACGCTTGATCTGAATCAGGAAGGCTAAAAATTCATCGAAGACCAGACGTCTTCTGGCCATCACAACATCCTCCTGACTTCCTGGAAAATGGATTTTTTCCATTGCTTCCCGGAATCCGATCAGACGGTATCTGCTCCGTATTTCTTCCGGAAGATAATCCGGCAGCTCCAGCTCCTCCAGCGCCTGCCGCACACATTTGGAGATCATATGGTTGGTCAGTCCGCTCGTCAGCGTATATTTGGGCTGCCATGTCCCGGCAAGGGTTTCATAATCGCCCTGTGAAAACACCCGGGGCTGTTCCATGAAAAGCATCCCGCCTGCGCCTGCCTGTACCATGCCGCGAAATACGTGCCAGCTGCCGCCTGGAAGCGCTTTCTTCAGATACGGCATTCGAAACCAGGTCAGCTTCATTCGTCCGGAGGCATCTCCTGCCTGCGCATGGGTGATGACCATTCCTTTTGCCCGCACCATCGACGGCGTACCAACAATACAGGCTCTTACCGACTGTACTTTGCCGGTGCACAGCTCTCCAACCGGAAGCGCCTCCTCATAATGATCATAGCCTCTCGGAAAATAAGAAATCAGATCCTTTATCGTTTCAATATGAAGTTTCGAAAAAAGCGCAGTGGTCTTCACCCCTACGCCTTTTATCTCTGTAATCAAATGACTGGCTTCCATTATGCCTCACTCTGCAGAAACAATATAGTAGTAAATCGGCTGTCCGCCATACTGCAGCTCTACATCACACGCCGGATATTTCTCCGCCACCTTGTCGCGGAGCGCTGCAGCGTCTTCCTCTTTGGTCTCCTGACCATAATAGATGCTGATCAGCTCCATATCCTCATCCATCATGCTATCGATCATGTCTTTCGTAACTGTTTCGATCGCCTGTCCGACTGCAAGGATCCCTGCATCTCCGATCCCCATGTAATCGCCCTGATGGATTTCATGATCGTCGATCACCGTATCTCTGACTGCATAGGTTACTTCACCGGTGCGAACGGTTTCGATCGCTTCTGTCATCGCCGCTTCATTTTCTTCCGGACTCAGATCCGGTACATAGTTGATTACTGCGGTAATGCCCTGTGCGATTGTCTTGGTAGGAATGACAACGATTTTCTTGTCCTCCGTCATATATTTTGCCTGGTTTGCAGCCAGAATGATATTTTTATTATTAGGGAGAACGTAAACGGTTTCTGCGTTTACTTTTTCAATGGCATTCAGCACATCCTCAGTGCTCGGGTTCATCGTCTGACCACCCTCGATGATATAGTCTACGCCAAGGTCTTTTAAGATCGCATTGATCCCTTCACCTACAGAAACCGCGATAAATGCCGCTGCCTTTTTCTCAGCCGGTGCTGCAGCTGCAGCCTCCTGCTGCTCCTTCTGTGCCATCTTCACAACCTTTTCATGGTGCTCCAGGCGCATGTTGTCGATCTTCATATTGGAAAGTGCACCATACTTCAATGCCTTCTGGATCGCAAGACCCGGGTCATTGGTATGCACGTGTACCTTAACCACATCGTCATCTGCCACAACTACGATCGAATCGCCGATGGATTCCAGATATGCCTTAAAATCCATCTCCTGCTTGATGTTAAAGGTCTTGGAAAGCATGATGATAAACTCTGTACAATAGCCGAATTTGATATCGCTCTCTTCCAGAACGGTTTCCTGGCTGCCTGCAAACGGAGCCCCTGCAGGAGCTGTGGTTTCTGTTACCGTCCAGTCGATCTCTTTGCCTAAAAACGCTTCATAAGCGCCCTTTAATACCTGCATCAGACCCTGTCCGCCGGAATCCACAACGCCAGCCTGTTTTAAAACAGGCAGCATCTCCGGAGTCTGGCTCAGTACATAATCTGCGCGCTCAATGATATCGCCGATATATTTTTCCAGGTCGGTTTCCCCTGCATCTGCCAGCTCACGAGCCTTTAAAGAAGCACTCTTGGCAACGGTCAGGATCGTGCCTTCCTTCGGCTTCATAACTGCCTTGTATGCAGTCTCTACCGCTTTCTCACAAGCTTCTGCAAGCAGCGGAATATCGATCGTATCATAATCGCGGATCGCTTTGGTGAAGCCTCTGAACAGCTGCGATAAAATGACGCCTGAGTTGCCTCTGGCGCCTCTTAAGGAACCGGATGAAATCGCCTTTGCCAGGGATTTCATATCCAGATCATTGTTTGCATTCATCGCTGCAACGTCTTTTGCCGCAGACATAATGGTCAGTGTCATGTTCGTACCTGTATCACCATCTGGAACAGGGAACACGTTTAATTCATTGATCCACTCTTTCTTACTCTCCAGATTCTTAGCACCTGCTAAGAACATCTTTGCAAGCATCTTAGCGTCGATCGTATTTACAGCCACAGTTAAGTCCTCCTTAATCAATCACTCGCACACCTTCTACAAAGATGTTGATTTTCTCTATCTCAATTCCGGTAAATTCCTCTACCTTATATTTTACATTGCTGATCAGATTGTCCGATACCGCAAGAATGCTCACCCCGTATGCCACGATAACGTGGAAGTCCAGTGTCAGTTTATTATTATTCAGTGTAACTGCAATGCCCTTGGTAATGCTGTCGCTCTTCAACAGCTTGACAAGACCGCCCTTCACTGTAGCGCCCATTCCAACGATGCCGAAACACTCCATCGCCACTGTTCCCGCATATTGACCAATCACTTCATTATCAATCGTAATATTGCCCATATGGGTCGTCATAGAAGAACCCTTCATGTGATAACCTCCTTTTTCCATGAAAATCTAAGGCTATTATAACCGCTTTCCTGCAAAAAGGGAATAACCATTTTAATTTTTTAAAAATTTGATGATTTTTTACTTGCCAAATGTATTTAATTCTGTTATCATACTGATGTTGTCAGTCAAACGACGAATATAGTTTGAGGAGGTGCAATCATGGCAAAATGCGATATTTGTGGCAAAGGCGCTCATTTCGGTAACAACGTAAGCCATTCCCATAGAAGATCCAACCGTATCTGGAATTCCAACGTCAGAAGCGTTAAATGTAAAGTCAACGGTGGTGCACGGAGAATGCACGTTTGCACAAGCTGCTTGAAGTCCGGCAGGGTTGAAAGAGCTTAATTGAATCAGAAACATTGAAAAGCTACTCTGGGTTTTCAGAGTGGCTTTTTTGTCATGGCGACGAGGAAAAGGACAGACCTGCGAAGCAGGGATGTTCCTGCAAAAAAGAGCCTGAACAAAAGCCGTTCTTTGGTTTTTGCTCAGGCTCTTTTTTTTGTAGCAACAATAGAATGCACGCTCTGCGAGCATTCTATTGTCATGAATTACAGCCGCCGCTCTGCGGCGGTCTGTCCTTTTCCGACCGCTGATCATCCACCGGCCCCGGAATGTTTTTTCCGGGGCCGGTGGATGATCTTAATAATCTCAGCTCCTCTTCCATTCCCCATTCCGGTCAAATCTCTTTTTCAGTTCCCGCTCTGTCACAACGATCGTTCCAATGATAACGACGCACTGCAGTGTACACACAATTCCCCCAACATTCCCTACGCAGTTGTTCCCTTTTCCGAAAACACACGCCAAAACAATTACCGTAACCGGAAGCATTATAAGCCCACTGACATACCAGAGCTTCCCACAGCAGTGATGCGCGTATTCCCAGGTCTCTTTATTTTTCATAGACATCGCCGTCCGGTATCCATATATCCCGTTAATCTCCTTCGGAGGCTTTTTCTGAAATCTTTTTCCAATAAAAACCATCGTAACCGGAATCAGCAGATCCATCACCAGCATAAAAATCCAAAAGCCCATAGTGCCTCCCTTTCCCTGTGAAAAAAATCACTTCACAAAAATGCTGTCCTCTCCATATCTGCCGATATGGGACGGCTTCTTCGGTGAATAATAAAGCTTCCCCAGCACCTCTTCCGGGTTCGAATCCGTCTGATAACGTCCATACAGGGTTTTGGCAAGCTCCGTCCCCGTCAGCATGTCCAGCGTGTCCGTATAGGTAACGCCATCCACCTGATATTCGACAGTTACAACATAAATCGAATCCGTATCCACGGTTTCCGTTGCCGCAGAATAGGACGTTGTCGTACTTTTTTCTATTTTAATAATTTTGTACTCAGATGGATCGATTTCAGCCGTATAGGTGTGTTTCCGGTAAAGATCGACAGCTGCGATAATGACCACCGTTACCAGTACGCCAATCAGGCAGACCGTAAGCACAGCAATCAGAGCTTCCCTGTTTTTCTCGTTTTGCCTGGAGTTCACACCCCGTTTTCTATTGTCAGAATTTCCCAATCCGTACCTCCCACTCAAAATTCGTTCGGTACATCCATCCCGATCACATAATTGTAACTGTAGGTATGGACATAAAGCTTCCCATCCTGTTCTACGATCAGATCCGGTGCCTTTTTTAAGGACAGCCGATCGATCACTTCTCCTGTGTTGCGATTGATCTGATACAGATAATCCGGTTCCGCCGTAAAGCCATAGCCGCACAGAATAACATCCCCTTTGACTACAAAATTCATGGAATTATAGGTCTGGTCTGCGCTTCTCCACAGCAGCTTATCGTTTTCCAGATCATAGGCAAACATAAAACAGGTATTGGATTGCGCGTATCCGTTTCTCACGCTGGCTCCGTAAAAAATCCCATCCTCCAGATATGCATTGTTGCCGTTAATATACCACTGATCCGTCGGATAATCCAGCACATAGATGCAATTTCCCGTACCGGTTTCGTAAATATAGAGCTCGTCGTCCACCCACTGGTACTGGTAATGATCGTCATAAAAGCTGTTCCAGTCCGTGCCGATCATCGGAAGTGACAAATTTTCGCTGTCATACCAGTCGTTTGCCCAGCTGACTCCGTTTTCCTCTTCCGATAGAATGGTCAACCCGATCGGATCCACCGCATCGCCGTCCGCAAGTATCTCGCCCATTGTGGATATGTCCAGGGTTAGATATTTCGGTTCTGTCGTGTTTTCCACAGCTGCTTCGGTTTCCGGCTCCTGAGCAGTCGTTTTCGTATTTTGCGTCTCGCCCGTTTCTGACACAGAGTCTTTTGCATCTGCATCCTCTGTGTCCGGCATGGCGCTTTCGTTTTGTATCCCAATACTTTCTGCCATTTCAGTTTTCGTCTCTGCTCTCTGACCGCAGCCCGCCAATACCAGGCACAGCGCCAGAAAAAGTGCGCCTTTTCGTTTGTTCATCCTGTTTTCCTCCTCAAATTGTCATTCTATTGCGAGCATCTTTATGACGTATTCCGTCGTCCCCGCTTCCAGACGCCTTTGCCCGGAAAGAGAAAAGCCGTGGGCTTCATAAAACCGGATCGCGCGTTCATTTTTCTCAAGCACCCACAGATGGTCTGCCCGGTGCTCCTGCTTGGCGTACTCCATCAGCGCCGCGCCGATTCCCTGATTCTGAAAAAAATGATCCACATAAAACTCTGCGATTTCCGTCTGTTCCAGATGAATCAGTCCTTTCACAATTCCATCGTCATACACAAAAATATGATCTAGGATTTCCGGCTGCGCATACTCTTTTGCAACATCCAGTACTTGAAGCACATGAAAAGAATAGTCGTCGTTTTTAAAAATCGACCGATAATTCATTCGCTTATCAAATACGAGGATTTCTGCAATTCTTGAAAGATCTTTCTTTTCCGCTTTTCGAATCATTCTTTCTGCTATGGTTTTAAAGGCTTTCCAGAAACCTGTCCACTTCCCGGTTAAATTCCTCCGAGCGCTTATTTGCAACAAAATGATCCCCCTCGAGGATCGCCAGACGGGCATTCGGGATATTTTCCGCAATTTTTCTCGTGTGGTCTTCCCGGATCATGTCTTTTGTCCCGCAGATTACGAGGGTCGGTGCGGTAATCTGTGCAAGCTCTTCCGGTTCAATATCCGGATCGTTTACCATCAGACCCAGCAGCTCTGCATTTTTGTTCGCCTCCGCCGATCTTTTGGCAAAATACTTTGCAATTTTATAGCCGATTGCGATCGGAAGCTGCGTCGAACGCTTTACGCCTTTCGCATCCAAATTTCCTCCGTTTAAAATCAGCGCTGTCACCATATCCGGATGCTTCATTGCAAACCGCATGGCGATATTCGCGCCATCCGAAAAGCCAAGAATCACAGCTTTCGGAATCTGGTGATTTTTCATAAAATCATATAAATCGCACGAAAACTGCCTGATCGTAAAGGGACTTGTCCCCCGGGGAGATTTTCCATGTCCTCTCGTATCCGGCGCGATCACCCGATACCGGTCGCAAAAATATTCAATCTGATGTTTAAAATAAGAACTGTCTTCTCCATTTCCATGTAAAAGAACAAACGGTTCTCCGTTCCCTTTTTCTCTGTAAAATAATGTAATATCCATCTTTCCTCTAATATCCCAGTGCTTCGCATTCTGTGGCAACATGCAAATGCCCGGCTGACGTTTTTTGCCAAAATCGGTCACTGATCGCAGCTTAAAATCAGATAGCTGACCGCCAGCAAGATCAGCGCAAACACAACGCCGAAAAAGCGGTACCGAAAGCACAGCATCAAAAACATTCCCATCGCTGTCCAGAATATTGCAAACGCAACCAGTCGGATCATAAACGCATCAATCCCTGCAAAATATCTTATATTATTTAGTCTATGCACGGGCTGGCGTTCTTTGATTAAAAATCTGCGCAAGCATCAACGGCTTAGTCCTTTCGCAGTCCGGCTACCTGCATAATTGCCTCAACCGGCTCCATAGGCTCGCTCCCCCAGAAAATCTCCGTATCCGCGCATCCCGCAGTATCCAGCAGTTCCCGCGCATCTTCTTTTAAGAGCCTTTGATAAGCGTCGTCTACCATTTCCAGCTTTAACAGAGCTTCCTCCCTGTCACTGTCCGTTTGCTCCGAAAGCCATGCAGAAGCCGCCTCCCGGATTTCTTCCGGATCCAGACCGGTATGTTCGCCCCACTCCAACAGCTTTACTGCTGCCTGCACCGCTATCAGAGACGAACCCGATGTCCCAATCTGAACCTTTGAATTGATTTCATCCAAAATCGGAAGCGTCAGGGCTGTAGACGTATCCTCCGGGTTTTCCGGATTCCCGATATCGCCTGTATCCTCCGGATTATCCGCATTTCCGATAGTATCTGTATCATCCGGCTCCTCTGAAAGAGCTGTGCTATTTTCCATTTCTTCCGACCAGGTTTCCTGCTGTTGGTCACCGGAAGCCTCCGTTTCTTTCTGTACAGAGCATCCCGCCAGCAAAACAGCAAAAAGCAAAGCTGCCATACACAGTATCGCGGCAGTCGAAGTTGTCCTCCTGTTTTTGAATCGTTTCATCCTTTTTTTCATCCTGCCTGCCCTCAAGCTTTCTTCAAAAAGCAAAACAGGGACAAATCCAGCCAGACCGCCCCTGTCACATGTTTCGCTATCCTTTAATACCAGATTGCTACGTGCTTTGCACTCTCGCAATCTTCATCATTTTAAATTTATGCTTCGTTTCCGTCTTCTTCCGGGAACGCTGCGTCCACCGCTTCCTCATCGCTCATCATTTCCTGTTTAGGCGTCGTAAAGCGATCTACCAGGTCAGGAATCATGTCGATTACCTTGCTGACGCTGTCCTGATTCTTGATGTTGACCAGACGTGTCTGTCCGTTTTTAATCAGAAGCACCGCGCTGGGGGACATCTTGCCGCTCATACCGCCCATGCCGCCGTTTTTGCGGGAGTCCTTACCCGCTCCGCAGCTTGCGCCCGCACCGATTCCAAACGATACATCCACAAGCGGGATAATGATCGTATCATCAATCTTTGTTGCTTCTCCAACTACGGTTTTCGTTGTGAAAACAGATTCTGCCCCTTTCACCAAGGCTTCCATTACAGAAGTAATATTGTTGTCTTTATTTTCTGCCATGCTATGCTTCCTCCTTCTTGCGCAGTATTCTGATCAGTCGTCTGACATTTTTATTGAGTAAAATCCTCAGTCCGCAGATTCCGAGGGTTCCAAGCCGGATTCTGCCTTTGAGGTGAAGTTCTCCTTCGATATATTTCTCTTCAAAATCCGGTTCCAGCCGGATATTTCCTTTATGCCAGGGATACAGCATTCCCTGTATCGCCATGATCTGTCCGGTAGAAGCCGGATCGCCTGTCCCGACGATTCCAAAAACCTCCAGCTTTCGCGGCAGTACATGTCTGATAATTTCTCCCAGCTCGTAAAATCCAACCCGGATCGCCTGCCGCGTCTGCGGCTGATCCCAGATTCTTTTATAATAGGCAGTCTGTTGTTTGAGCTGGTCGGTCTTTTGCTGCATTCCGCGCAGTCGGTCTGCGACCTGCGAAAGCTTACCGGAAAGCTTTTCAAAAAAGCTGCCGGCAGGATGTTCGGGCGCAGCGTCCGAATCGGTGGCTTGCGCGTCAGCCTCCGAAGCAGACGTTTCGTTCGGGTCAGTTGACTGTGATTCGACATCAGGCATCCTAGTCGTAGCCGAGCCACGCGGGTCTGCTGACTGTGGTTCAGATGCTTCCGCGACAGTTTGTGTCTGCGGTTCGTCAGTCGTACCGGCAGCAGGCGCGCTCTCGCCCAGCGTTTTTACGTCCGCAGACGGCATTTTCGCTCCGTCCGCATCCAGCACATTCGTATCCGCGTCGGCGTCGCCTACACCTTCCTCTGCATCCGCCCCGGATGCCGCTTTTTTCTTTTTCCCAGATCGTTCTTTTTTCGGATAAATTAAAAATCCCGCCACGCGGACTTCCAAAAGCAGTTCTTTTTCATATGTGACACGGATAGACAGCAGATGTAACAGCCATGTCACGCGACCCCGGATGTATTTTTCTTCCTTCCAGACGCCGTCCGCCCGATATCGGATCGGGACGAGCAAAACGGTCAGAACTGTCAGCAAGATCAGTCCGAGGATTCCAAGCAAAATCCATCCAATTACTTTTAATATTGTCAGAAGTACTGTCATCCGCCGCCTCCTTTCCCGGAGGTAAAGGTCTTTTGCAGATATCCCTTGATATCCGCTTCCATTCCGGCGTCCATCGTATCCTGCAGCATCTGCTGCACAAGAAAAATCGCTTCCTCCCGCCCCTCTGCAATGCCGACAACCTGCAGTGCCTTTTTGTCAAAATATTTTTGTTTTAACAGCGCGCAGTGGAAAATGTCCAGCTGATCTGAAGTGCGGGACAGGCTGATCAGATAGATGCCAAGCTGTCCTCTCCCGGTCAGAAGCTTCCATTTTATTTTATTTACATTGCGGATTGACGGCCCCACATACAGCCTGCGGTAAAATTTCATGAACTGGCAACACTCTCCTGTTCCTAGAATGCCCCCAAATTGCACTCATAAGCATATTTTTTGAAAATAGCCGGTCAGATTGACCGGCCTAAACAGATAATTTCCGTCCGCTTAATAGTATTTGTGGCTGCCCCAGAGATTGCTCTTTTTTAATTCCAGATATTCATGATAGGCTTTTTCGAGAATCTGCTTTTCATTGGCAAATTTCAAAAGATGATAGGCCTCATGATACTTGTAAAATCCGGAGTCCACAAAATACTCTTCTCTTTGCGGCTTACTGTAATAACTGTCTGCCATCATCAAATACCAGTGAACTTCTTTCTCCACGACATCCTCCGGTACGTTGAAGGTATATTCGCTTTTGCCCACATATTTGATAATGGAAGCTCTGGAACCGCTTTCCTCCAGAACCTCACGGAGCGCGGTCTGCTGAAACTCCTCGCCCTCCTCCACGGTTCCTTTAGGGAGTACCCATCCTTCATATTTATTTTTATAATTTTTATAAAGCAGAAGGATCTTCCCCCTAAAAATTACTACACCGCCGCAGCTCGTTGCTTCTATCACTGCAATTCCTCCTGTCCGGCGATATCTGACTCTGGAATTCAGTATACCTTAAATCCGGATACAGGGCAAGTCCTATTCTCCAAAAAGAATTTACCGAAAATTCAAAATTGTCCGGTCAGTCTAAAAAATATGCATCGAACACCTGTCTGGCAAGGGGCACTGCATAATCGCTTCCGGAACCCGCGCTTTCCACGATTACTGTCACCGCAATCTCAGGGTCCTCTGCCGGAGCAAAGCCGGTAAACCATGCATGGGATTCGGACTTATCGCTGGAAAATTCAGCGCTTCCGGTCTTTCCGGCAGCCGTATAGGAACGGTCCTTTAGCTTTCTGCCGGTTCCCTCCTGCACAACATCCTCCATCAGGGAAGTCATCACTTCCGACTCTTTTTCCGACATCAGCTCCCGATAAACGGACGGCTCATTTTTCTCCAGTATCTTCCCGTCCGCATTCAGTACCCGATCCACGACGATCGGCTGCATCAGTTTGCCGCCGTTTGCGATCGCCGCCGTAATCAGGTTTAACTGTACCGGCGTGATCTGCGTCTTCCCCTGACCGATCGACGTCTGAATCACGTCCTCGTCCGTGCTGTCCTTATCTAGCGTTACCTTCGTCTGGTTATAGGGAAGCGGGAACGAAAGCTCCTGATTAAACAGCAGACTGTCGATCGTATCGCCAAATTTTTCCCGATCCATCGACATACCGATGTTGGCAAAAGAGGCATTGCATGATTTTGCAAAAGAGGTCATCAGATTGACATCGCCATGCACGCTCCCGTGATAGCAGTTGATTTTATTGTCTCCATTGATATATGCACCGTTACACTGATAATGATAATTTTGCCAGCTGTCCGGATTTTGGCGGATATAGGCAAGCGCCGTCACGATTTTAAAGGTCGAACCAGGCGGATACAGTCCCTGCGTTCCACGGTTTACGAGTGCTGCTTTGTCCTTGTCGGTGCTGAGCGTCTCCCAATTTTCTGCGATTTTGTTCGGATCGTAATCGGGCTTGCTGACCATTGCGAGCACTCTTCCCGTTTTTACCTCCGTCACAACAATCGCACCGCGGTATAACCCCAGCGCATCGCTCGCCGCCTGCTGCAGGGAGGTGTCCAGCGTTGTATAGACATCGTTTCCCGGATTTTTTTCTCCTGCCAGCTCATGATCCAGCTTTTCCCGGTCAGAAATATCCGAATGAATCAGCTGATAATTTTCCAGCTCCTCGATCCCCGTCTTTCCTTTATCCGTGTAACCCACCACATGGGCAAAGATATTTTTATAGGGATACTCCCGAACCGATGTTCCATCCTCTGCGATCACAGTCTGTGCCAACACCTCTCCCGTCCCAGCGTAAATCGTTCCACGGGTATTTTCCTGGGCGAGGACGCGCTGCTGGGAATTGTAGCTGTTGTTAAACAGCGCTTCCTGATTGGAGGACACATAATCTGCCAGATACCAGATCATCCCGGCAAACACTGCAAGCATCAGCAGGCTGCACAGATAGAGTTCACGGTTCATCTGCCATTTATTCCGTTTCTTCTGTTTGTCTTTTTTTCTTTCTTCTTTGCTTTTCAATTCGAAGCTCCTCATCATACCGCAAGACAAAAACGCCTTCTATGACGCCAAACATCAGGATCGTCGTCATCACGCTGCTTCCACCGTAGCTGACAAGAGGAAGCGTCACACCGGTCAGCGGGATAAATTTGCTTCCGCCGCCGACAGTCAGAAACGTCTGAAACAGGTATAAAATTGCAAATCCTACTACAAGATTTCTGTAAAATCCGTCTGCAAGACCACCCGCCAGACGAATCATCAGGACAAACAGCACTGCCGCTGTCAGCAAAATTCCAATTCCAAAGAGCAGCCCCAGCTCTTCGATCACTGCGGAAAAAATGAAATCCGTCTCCACATATGGAATATCCTGCGGCGTGCCTTTTCCGATTCCCAGTCCGAACAGTCCGCCGCGGCTCATCGCAAACAGCGCCTGTGCGATCTGATATCCCTGCTTATCAATCACATTCCATGGATCTCTCCACGCCTGCACACGCACCTGTACATGGGAAAACATCCGGTACGCAAGCAACGATGCGCCTGCCCCGGCGACAAGCCCGCCAGCCAGATACAGTGGCTGATGTGCAGAAATCGTCATCAAACACATACACCATAAAAAGAATCAACGCGCTGCCCAGATCCTTCGACAGTACGAGAATCAGCACATGCGCTGTTGCTCCGATTCCAGCTGCGACCACCTGCCGGATTCCTGTCTTTTCGGAAAGAACCGCTGCCAGAAAAAATACGAACGTCAGTTTGACAAACTCCGACGGCTGGAAGGTAATTCCACCTATCGACCAGGACAGCTTCGAGCCGTGCGTCACCTGTCCTAAAATCAGCACGATTCCAAGGGCTGCAATTCCGATTCCGGCATAAATCCAGCCAAGTTTTTCCAAAAACCTGCATTTGCGCAAGATCCACGGCACAATCAGAAATACGACAAAGGATGCGCCCGCGATAATCAGCTGTTTGATCGCCTTTGTCAGATCGAGCCGTGTCAGCACGATCAGCCCCGCACTGAAAAGCATACACATATGATTCATAACAATCCGGCTGATTCCCGGATAGATAAACCACGCCAACACCGGCAGCGCCAGCGTCAGAATCTGTAAAAAAGCATAAAACAGCAGATATTTACTTTGCTGTGTCCGGATCACGATGGTCAGCCACGCCGTAAACTGCATCAGAAATAAAAAGACCATCTGCAGCGCTGCAGCGCCAGACTGTTTGCGAACGTCCCCGACAAACAGCGCATAAATGCTGCAGCTAAGAAACAGATACAAAAACAGCGGGATCAGATATCTGGATGCTATCACAATCGTATATGCCACGCTTACTGTACTCCTTTTTTATAATGTCCGGTCGTATACTGCGCCGGTGCTGTTCCTTTTCCTTCGCTGAAAAATTCGAGCACTTCCCGCGTTTTTTCCGCCGTCTCGTCCGTAAAATCCAGACGGATTGCACGGATACCGCGCCTTTTCTGCTCTGCAAGATACTGATGCAGGGAAAGCGGCACAGAATTGTAAATCGTGTTCGTGCAGTGCCTGCAGTTAACCCATACGGGAAATTCTACATTGTAGCGATCCTTTAACCGACAGGAAAACGCTGCTGCAGGGATTCCCTGCGACAGCTGCTTTTGCGTATGGGAAATCTGACAGGCCCCCAGGCTTCTTTTGACGCATCCGGCACTGACCATCATCGGCACCCTTCCGTAAACCACCATTTCCTGATTTTGGGGAGGAAGCGCTTCCAGCTCCCTGCGGTTTAATTCTAACGGCGCTGTGTAGCTGTCCGGTGCAAAACAGTCCTGATACAGTTGCCTGGTTTCCCGGTTAAACGTATAAACGCTATGCTGCAGGGAGAGCTTTTTCTCCGGATATTTTTCTGTCACCCAGCACATTCCACCAAGGCTGCCCGCCAAAAATCCATCCACCAGCCCGTCATAGGCCTTCACCTGTCCCGACAAACGTTTTAAATACGGTTCGCTGTACGAGCGTAGAATCGTCGGAAGCGTCACAAACAATTCAAATCCGGGACGGTCTGCTTTCACGTTCCTTACGAGTTCCATCAGCTGTCCGATTTTCGGATCATCCATCAAATCCGAAGAAAGGTACAACCGATCTGTGCCCGTCGTGCGCAGCGCGGCAAATGCCTGCTCTGCCTGCAGGACAGAGACATAGCATTGGGTTGGCTGCGGACGCTGGGTATCCGCATAATGAAGGGTCGGCATAGCTGCTGCAGTCGATTCGCCGGCCTCGGACTGCGCTGTTTCTGCTTCCCGGCCGTGTTCTGGAACATATGTTCTTTTTTGTCGATCCTGCAGTTTCTCCGTCAACGCATCCAGCGTTTCCCGACGCAGCTCGTTGAGCGCAGAAACCGGAACAAAGCTGTCTCCGTCCAGCTCTACGGAAATATCATCTGCCCCGTAGAATGAGCCGCCGGTCTTTTTGAGCTGCTTGACGACATCATCCTCTGCCAGTGGGCGCTTCTGTGCCGGCTGTGCGACTGTGCCTTCTTTTTGAACCGAAATGCCTTCGCAGGACGCTGTTAAATGAATCGGCTCGCCCGGACGGATTGCCGCATGGAAGCTGACTGGCTTTTGCAGCTTGCCATCCTCCATCATCCCATGCACCCGTTCCAAAATTTCCTGTGGACATGCCAGATATCCGGGTTTTTCCAACGTCAGCATTTCTCTGCCGTTATGCCTGTGATAATATCCGCCGCCGGTTTCCGAACGAACGTAGAGCTTTGCCAAAAGCTCCTGATCCTTCGGATCGATTTGCCAATGCTCCCGATCCGTCAGATACAAATCCATATATTTGCGGTAGATTGCAGTAACGCCGGCAACATATTCCGGGCTCTTCATCCGCCCTTCTATTTTAAAGGAATCGATTTTTGCATCCATCAACTCCGGTAAAAACGGCAGCACGCAGAGATCTTTTAAGCTCAGCGGATACGCCGGAGGTTTTTGCTGACTTTTTCCGCCCATCCTGCCCCCTCCTGCTTCCTGTCCAAGCACCGTATAGGGCTGTCTGCATGGCTGCGCACAGCGTCCCCGGTTTCCGCTTCTTCCGCCCAGAAAGCTTGAAAACAGGCACTGTCCGGAATAGCAATAGCACAAGGCTCCATGGATAAATACTTCCATTGCCAGACCGGTCTGTTCTTTTAACAGGCGAATTTCTTCCAGGCTCAATTCCCTCGCCGGGACAATCCGACAGACGCCCAGCGATTTTAAAAACAGGGCACTTCTGCTCTCCGTCACCGTCATCTGCGTGCTGGCATGCAGCTCCATGCCGGGAAAATTTTTGCGCAGCTTCTCCAAAACTCCCATATCCTGAACGATGACGCCATCCAGCCCCGCCTCATAAAACGGTGCGATCCAGTCACAAAGTCCTGAAAGCTCGTCCTGCTTTGTCAGCGTATTGACAGTTAAATAGATTTTCCGATTCCACAGATGGGCGAGAGAAAGTCCCTCTAACAGCTCTTCCCTGGAAAAGTTTCCGGCAAACGCCCGCGCACCGAACCGCTGTCCACCCAGATACACGGCGTCCGCACCCGCTGCAATCGCTGCCTTTAAGCAGTCCATAGTTCCGGCAGGAGCCAAAAGCTCGCCTCTGTATTCTTCCATCCTCTTCCTCCATTGATAAAGAAAATATGATTCAGAATGTGCCGAGGCACATTCTCCGCCTGCGGCGGGTCGCGCAAGCGACA
>ERZ837487.2736-NODE-2736-length-17387-cov-16.700669_pt1 | contig 17387 bp, 17 predicted proteins | sample MGYA00519911_ERZ837487 | MGnify/ENA primary metagenome ERZ837487 (study PRJEB31850, sample SAMEA3708818) | human gut metagenome | biome: human gut; feature: human-associated habitat; material: faeces | place: China | collected 2014 ...
GCAACAATTTGGGCAATCGCCGCAGAATAAAAGGCTGTATAAAAATTAACAATCCCACAAAGAAAACCCCTGGCAGATATCGGTCTGCCAAGGGTGATATGGTAGGGGCCGGGCATGCCCGGCCCGCGGCCTTCCCATAAGAGGTCGTTGGCCGTCATGCTGCGGGCCGCACATGTGCGGCCCCTACCGCGCAGGCCGCCCTACGTCCTTCCCGTTGACTGCTGCTGACCTGCGGGGCGTCGAGGACGCCGCCCCCTACAGGGGACAATCGTAGGGGCGGATTTATCCCTCCCGGCTGCGGGTAACTGTCATAGCGTGCAACGGGGCTTCTGTGGGCTTGTAGGGCGGCCAGCCCTCTGGCCGCCGCGGAGGGGTCAAGACCCCTCCCTACAATACTGCCTTCCCAGGGTAGAAAACAAAAAGCGGACAACTACCTAAAACAGCAGTTGTCCGTTTTTTTATTTACAGCTCGATCTCCTGCAGCCGCAGCAGCGCCAGAATATAAATTTTCAGCGCCTCGACCAGCTTTTCAAACGGGGTGCCCTCGTTCGCGCCGTGCATCGGGCCCGCAAAGGACGGGATCTCAATGTCGGTGTGCTCGGGGCCGAAGCTGACGGCATAGGGGAAGTGGCGCGCATAGGTGCCGCCGCCCATCGTAAAGGGCTTCTTGCCCTCGCCGGTGACGTCGTTGTAGGTGTTGATGAGCGTCTGGATGGCCGGGCTGTCCGCGTCGATGTAGAACGGCACGCGGCTGCTGACGTTCTCCAGCGTGGCCGCGCTGCCGCAGACCTTCCGGATGGCGGCAGTCATCTTTTCGGGGTCGGTGTTCGTCGGGTAGCGGCAGTCAAAGCTCTGGCGGATGACGCCGTCAGCCATCTCGATCGTGCCGCCGATGATGGTCAGCGGGTCAAACAGGCCGTCGTCCGCCGCAATGCCCAGCGCGCTGCCGTCGGTGTCGGCGTGCAGCGTGTGCAGCACGTTCAGGTAGGCCTCCTCCTGCGGGGTGCAGACGCCGCTCTTGAGCAGGCAGTTGACGATCAGGCTGATGGCGTTGACCGTGCCCTCGGGCATGGCGGCGTGGCCGCTCTTGCCCCAGCCGCGGATGACGGTGGCACCGCCCTCCCCTGCCTCGAAGGTCACGCCCTCGGTCTGGACGAGTGCGCCCGCGCCGACCTGCACCGTGCAGGAGGCGCGGTCCGGCACGGCGTTGTGGGCGACGCCGCCCTCGAACGCCGTGATGATGCCGTTCTCAAACTTCGGGCTGACGAGCTCGCCGTTGAAGCCGCCCTTCTCGCCGTTGCAGACCGGGAACTCGGCGTCCGGCGTAAAGCAGAAGGCGGGCATCGGGTAATGCTCGGCGTAGTAGTCTACGTCGTGCATGTTCGTCTCCTCGTTGGCACCCAGCAGGGCACGCACGGGGTATTTAAGCGCCGCGCCGCTGTCCTTCAGGTACTTCAGCGCGTACAGGCAGAGGATGCTTGGGCCTTTGTCGTCGGCCACGCCGCGGCCCAGCAGCCAGCCGTCCCGCACGCGGACCGTGTAGGGGTCGGCGTCCCAGCCGTTGCCCTCGGGCACAACGTCGGTGTGGGTGATGGTCGCCAGGAACTTCTGGCCGTCGGCAATCCTGCCTGTCTCGGCCCAGCCGATGTAGCTGTCGGCGTTGAAGGTGTCCAGGCCCAGCTCGTCGGCGATCTCCAGCGCCTTGGCCAGCGCGGCCTTGGGGCCGGGGCCGAACGGTGCGCCCGGCTCGGGTGCGCCCTCCACGCTGGGCACGGCCACCAGACGGGTGATGTCGCGCAGGATGTTGTCGCGGTTTTCCTCCACAAAGGCGTCAATGGACGCCCAGCGCGGATCGTTCACGTTCATAAGAATTTCCTCCTGATGTTTTTTATTCAGTATAGCACATTGGCGAAATTTGTAAACGGAAAGTTGCGTCGGGGTCAGTGCAGGGGTCGGCGTCCCCGACGCCCCGCATTACCGCATACGCCCCTCCCCGCCCATCAGTGCCGTCATCTCCTCGATGCGCTCCAGCGGGAACGGCGGGGTGCAGAGCGGGCGCATGGCGATGCTCATGAGAAGCATCGGGTTGTCGTCCGCGGCGATGCGGTTGGATGTCAGTTTGCTGCAGAGGCGGCAGCGGTGGATGATGGCCCACTCGCCGCCCTTGCGCACCCAGACGGCCACGGGCTCCATCTGCCCGCCGCAGTCTGCGGCGCGGTCCCCGGGTTCATCGTCCAGATGCAGGCTGGTCAGGCAGTTGGGGCAGTGGTTGCGGTGCTGTGTGCCCGCCCCAATGGGCACGACGACCCGCCCGCAGTGCTTGCAGGTAAAGGTGTCGTCGCAGCGGTGATTTTTATAGTATCCGTTTTGGTATTGCTTGCGCTTGTTTTCGCGGTTCATGGATGAGTCCTCCCGAATTTTGTTGATAAAATCCGTATGGGAGGAACGCGGTTTTGTGAGCAAACGGCGCGACCTCCCGGTCAGCGCACAAGCTCCAATACATCTGACTTCAAAAAGCAGTTCTCCTTATTATAATATAATACTTGCCGGTTGTGAATTGACGGCGGCGGAAACCTTGCGGGTCGATGCAAGCATCGACCCCTGCAGCGTAGGGGCGCATTCTATATGCGCCCGCCGGTTTACCGCCGTAAAATATCAATCTTCCTCTTCCCCGTTGTCCATCGTCACGATCTCGCAGATGGCGCGGCCCGTGGGGGTGCCGGCCAGACCGCCGATACCGGTCTCGCGCAGGTCCTTGCTCATCGCGTTGCCGACCTCGGCCATCGCGTCAATGACCTCGTCCGCGGGGATGTGCCCCACGACCCCGGCCAGCGCCATGTCGGCGGCAGAGACCGCGTTCATGGCACCGATGACGTTGCGCTTGATGCAGGGGATCTCCACAAGACCTGCCACGGGGTCGCAGACAAGGCCCTCAAGGTTAGTAAGCGCCATGGCGAACGCCTCGGCGCACTGCTCTGCCGTGCCGCCCTTGATGTCCACCAGCGCCGCGGCGGCCATGCCGCTGGCCGCGCCGACCTCGGCCTGACAGCCGCCCTCGGCCCCGGCCAGCGTGGCACGCGCGGCAACGACCTGCCCGAACCCGGCAGCGATATACAGGGCGCGGTGCACGGCGGCCTCGTCGGCTAGCCCGCGTCGCTGCAGCGGCAGCAGGACCGCAGGCAGCACGCCGCAGCTTCCCGCCGTGGGCGCGGCCACGATGCGCTTCATGCAGGCGTTGCACTCGGCGGTTTTCAGTGCCTCGGCCATGACGTCGGCAAAGTAGCCGTCGGCGTAGAGCACGCCGCGCGCCGCTGCCGCGTTGACCTTGGCCGCATCGCCGCCCGCAAAGCCGCTCATCGAGCGGTCTGCGCCGCAGTAGCCGTCGCTGGTGGCCTGCATGACTGCCCACAGACGGTGCATCTCGGCCTCGCTTTCGGCGCGGGTCAGGCCGCTTTCGGCCAGATCGCTCTCAAGGATGACCTCATACAGCGGCTTGCCGCTCTCCTTGCAGAGGTCGATCATCTCATGCACGGATGAAAATGCCATCTTTCCCGCCCCCTTACAGATTCAGAATCGTGACCTTGACGATGCCCAGCTGGCTGCCCAGCTGCCCGGCGATCTCGTCCGGGATAGGCTCGTCGCACTCCAGCACCATGACGGCGTAGCCGCCTGCCGTCGAGCGGTAGAGCTGCATCGTGGCGATGTTGACGCCGTGTTGGCTCAAACAGGTGGTTACGGCTGCCACATGGCCGGGCGTGTCCTGGTTGTGGACGATCAGCGTGTTGTGGTCTCCGCCAAAATTCGTCGTGATGCCGTCGATCTGGCAGATGTTGATCCGCCCGCCGCCGATGGACGCGCCGACGACCTCGAGCTTACGGCCCGACGCACCGGTCAGCCGCAGCACCGCCGTGTTGGGGTGCGCACCGCGCAGGTTTGTGGTGCCGATCTTAAAGTGCAGCCCGGCCTCCTTGGCAATGGAAAAGCTGTGCGGGATGCGGTCATCGTCCGGCTGCATGCCCAGCAGCCCGGCGACAAGCGCCCGATCCGTGCCGTGGCCGCGCCCCGTGGCGGCAAAGCTGCCGTAAAGCAGGATCTCGGCCTCGGCAGGCTGCTCCCCCAGGAGCCGCCGCGCCGTGCTGCCGATGCGCACCGCACCCGCCGTGTGGCTGCTGGACGGCCCCGTCATGACCGGGCCGAGCACATCAAATAACCGCATAACGGACACCTCACTTATAAAATGGTATAGAATGAGTATAGCGGATTTGGCGCGGGATTGCAAGGCACGGGCAGAAAAGGAAGAAAATGTTAAGAATAACAACACTTCCCTGATGAATTTTTACGTTTATCGGGGAAAGTGTTTGAAAAATGCGGAGAGAGGTTGGAGACAAACCGTTTCCGGGATGGCACGGAAACGGTAGTACGATACGAAGATTGTGTGTAGGCATCGACGTAGTCATCCGTTGCGTTTTCTGGTGCTTTAGGGCGTTTTTTACGAATGGTTACGAACGGAAAATATAAAAAGAATCAGCCGATATTCAACGTGTTAGCGTTAAATATCGGCTGATTTGGCGGAGTAAGAGAGATTTGAACTCTCGCGGCGGTTTCCCACCCTACGCCCTTAGCAGGGGCGCCTCTTCGACCTCTTGAGTATTACTCCACAAGTCAAAGTGATTCTATATATTCACTTGTTATTACAAAATGGCGGAGAGGATGGGATTCGAACCCATGGTCCGCTCGCGCGAATCGCTGGTTTTCAAGACCAGTTCCATAAACCACTCGGACACCTCTCCACAGTGGCTGCCGCCAGAATGCAGGTATTATTATACAAAAATACGGAGGGGTTGTCAACCCCTCCGCGCAAACTTTTTTGAGAATTATTTCGCATGTGAATCTCACGATGGATTTTCTCCTGCGTTTTGCGCAGATGTTTTTTGTTTTGGGCCCTTCAGCCCTAAGGCAACACCGCATAATTCCCGCCTTACGGCTTAAGCACCGCTTCGGCGGCTGCGGCACGGCATCTGCGTTGCCAAAATGCTCGCCAATACACAAAGTATTGCCTGCGCTTTTGGCTTAGCAGCTGCCGCGCCTCGCTCGCCGTATCGGCACTTAGAATTATGCGGTATTGCCTTAAGAAACGCAAAAACCGCCGCAGTGTTACACCGCGGCGGGAAAATTTTCGGGGATTATTTTACAGCGCACAGGGGGTAAAGCCGTCCTTGCCCAGCACCTGGACCTTCGTGTAGCCCAGCTCCTTCAGCTTGGCGGCGACAGCCTCAAAACCAAAGGTCAGCGCCTTGGTATCGTGGGCGTCGGCGGTGATGACGACATTGCCGCTGAGCACCAGCCACTCCTTCAGAATCGCATCGGACGGGAAGAAATCCTTGCGGAAACCGCGGTACACCGCAGAGGTGTTGACCTCCAGCACGCAACGGTTGCGGGCGGCGGTCATCAGCGCGGCGTTGGCGGCGGCGGTGTAGCGGGGGTCATTCTCATCAAAGAACTTGCCGTCACCGTTGATCTTCTTGATCAGGTCGAAGTGGCCCAAGATCGTGGGCTTTTTCTCGGCGACCTTGGCTACGTTGGCAAAGTATGCCTCGGCCACGGCCAGACCGTCGCCGTCAAAATCGTCGTCGATGCAGGCGCGCAGATCCTCCTCGCGCCAGTCGATCTCATAATACTTGCCGGTCTTGGGCCCCTTGACATAGTGCGTGCTGCCGATCCAGTAGTCGTACTGGGTCGGGTCATCGTCGCTGAACAGATCCCATTCCAAGCCGCACAGAATGTCAAGCTTGCCGGCGTAGCGCTCCTTCAGCTTGGCGACCTGCGCCTTGTACAGGGCGGTACGGCTCTGGGTCATGCAATATTCCAGATCACAGGGGGTGTGGCTGTGCCCGCTGAAGCCCAGCGTTTGCAGACCGTTCCGCCATGCTGTGACCGCAATCTCGTCCAGCGTGTTCTTACCGTCGCACAATTTGGAATGAACGTGTACAGAGCTTTTCAGGTATTCGCCTGCCATAGTTACTGCATCCTTTCCTGCTTGACCTTATGGTCAATTACGTGTCGTTTTTCGAGTTCCTTCGTGATGTCCTCTACGGAAATGCCCAGCTCGATCATCAGCACCATGACGTGGTAAGCCAGGTCGCTGATCTCGTAGATGGTCTCCTCCCTGTCGCGCTTGGAGCCTGCAATGATGACCTCGGTGGATTCCTCGCCGACCTTTTTGAGGATCTTTTCTAGGCCCTTGTCGAACAGATAGGTGGTGTAGCTGCCCTCCTTCGGGTCGGTCTTGCGGCCCTCGATGAGTGCGTACAGGCCTTGCCAGGTAAACTGCTTCAGCTCATCGGAGACATAGACCGGGTTGAAGAAGCAGCTCTCCGCGCCGGTGTGGCAGGCGGGGCCGGATTTGACGACGTCGATGACGAGCGCGTCCTTGTCGCAGTCGGCGGTGATGGAGACGACCCGCTGCACGTTGCCGGAGGTCTCGCCCTTGCGCCAGATCTCCCGGCGGCTGCGGGACCAGAATACGGTGCGGCCCTCGGCAATCGTCAGGGCCAGCGTCTCGGCATTCATGTATGCGAGGGTCAGCACCTCTTTGGTATAATGGTCCTGTACGATGGCTGGGATCAGGCCGTTTGCGTCAAATTTGAGAGTCTTGGAATTTCCGGTGATTTCCATGGTGGACACTCCTAAAGTAATATAGTTTAGTGTACCTCTTTTTGTGGGTTTTGGCAAGAGGTAAAGTGTAGGTTTGCTATTATTACGCAGTAGGGGCCGGGCATGCCCGGCCCGCGACTTTCCCGCAAGAGGACACTTTTGGGAATGTTGCGGGCCGCACATGTGCGGCCCCTACCGGGTGGCTGCATGGCGAAGGGGCAATCACACCCGCATCTCTACCCCGTTCTCCCGCAAATACCGCTTCAAATTGTTGATTTCCACCTGCTTTGTGTGGAAGATCGACGCGGCCAGACCGGCATCTACTGCCGGGTGATTGCGGAACAGCTCAAGGAAATCCTCCTTTTTGCCTGCGCCGCCGGAGGCGATGATGGGCACGGCGCAGCGTGCGGCCACGGCGTCCAGCAGCTCCAGATCAAAGCCGTTCTTCACGCCGTCGGTGTCGATGGAGTTCACGACCAGCTCGCCTGCGCCGTTTTTAACGCCCTGCTCCAGCCAGTCCAGCGCGTCGATGCCTGTGTTCTCGCGCCCACCCTTGGCGAACAGCATGAATTTGCCGTCCACACGCTTAATATCGGCGGAGAGCACCACGCACTGGTTGCCGTATTTCTGCGCGGCAGCCGGGATGATGCCGGGGGTGCGGATGGCCCCCGAGTTGACGCTGACCTTGTCCGCGCCGCATTTCAGCACGCGGTCAAAGTCGTCCAGCGTGTTGATGCCGCCGCCGACGGTCAGCGGGATAAAAATCTGGCTTGCGACCCGGCGCAAAATATCGGTGAACAGCCCGCGCCCCTCGACGCTGGCGGTAATATCGTAGAACACCAGCTCGTCCGCGCCGGAGGCGTTGTAGTACCGCGCCATCTCGACGGGATCGGCCATGTCCTGCAGCCCTTCAAAGTTGACACCCTTGACCACGCGCCCGTTTTTGACGTCCAGACAAGGAATTATGCGTTTGGTTATCATACATTCACTCCCCCTTTTGTCAGAGAGGAGTAGGAGATGTCTCTGCTACTCCTCTCTCCTCACTTGCTTTCGTACAGCCTTACGGCCTCGGCCAGATCAATCGCTCCCGTATAAATCGACTTCCCCAAAATGGCTGCGTGGCAGTGCATGGCGGAAAGCTCGGCCAGCTCGGCCATGGCGGCAATGCCGCCGCTGGCCGTGACCTCGATGCCGGGAATCGTCAAAAGCTCACGGTACAGCGCCATATTGGTGCCCTGCATCGTGCCGTCCCGGGAAATATCGGTGGCAATAATGGCCTTGACGCCCGCATTGGCGCAGCGGCGGCAGAATGCCACGCCTGGCTCGGGGGTGACCTCCTTCCAGCCGTTGACAGCGACAGCGCCGTCCTTCATGTCAACGCCGACGGCGATCTGTGCGCCGTATTTCTGTGCCATTTCTGCCGTGAAATCGAAGTTTTTTACGGCCACCGTGCCCAGAATGCAGCGGTCCGCGCCGAGGTCAAGATACCGTTGGATGCGCGCCTCGTCGCGGATGCCGCCGCCGACCTCGATTTTGAGGCCGCCCAGCTTGGCAATGGCGGCAATCGTCTGCAAATTGGCCGTGGTGTCGTCCTTGGCGCCGTCCAGATCGACGACATGCAAATACTTCGCACCTGCGTCGATAAATTGCTGCGCTTGGGCGACGGGGTCTGCGTTGTAGACGGTCATCCGGTCGTAGTCGCCCTGATAAAGCCGCACGGCCTGGCCGCCGCGCAGGTCAATGGCGGGGTATAGCTTCATGGTATTTCCTCCCTCTCGCTTACAGCTCAGCAAAGGCTTTTAACAGCCGCAGGCCGGTATCACCGGATTTTTCGGGGTGGAACTGGGTGCCGTACACCAGCCCCTGCCGCACCGCGCCCGTGACGGGGATGCTGTAGTCGCTCGTCGCCAGTGTCGATGCAGCGCAGTTTTTGGCGTAATAGCTGTGTACGTAATAGACGTACTCGCCGTTTTTGACGTACTTGAACAGCGGGTAGGCCTCGCGCCCGGGCACAATGTCCATGGCATTCCAGCCGATGTGCGGCACCTTGAGCGCCGGATCGGTCAGGTCGTCCGCCAGCGGGCAGACCTCGCCGGGAATCAGGCCGAGGCCGCGGTGCTCGCCGTACTCGCAGCTTTTTTCAAACAGCAGCTGCATGCCTAAGCAGATGCCCAGCAGCGGCTTTTTCTGCGTTTCCTCGCGCAGAACGGGCACAAGGCCCGTGGCTTCGAGCTTGGCCATTGCGTCGGCGAACGCCCCGACGCCCGGCAGCAGGATATGATCCGCCGCCCGCAGGTCTGCGGCGTCGCGGGTCACCCGCACCTCTGCGCCCAGGCTTCTGATGCTGGACGACAGGCTGAACAGGTTGCCCACGCCGTAGTCAACGATTGCGATCATGTATGGTTCTCCCCCTCTGTATAAAACTTATCCATGGCCCGGCGGGCCGGGTTGGTGAGAATGGAATCATAGCCCTTCAGGCGCGGTGTCTTGCGCTGCGGGAGGGGCATTTATTCACCCAGGATTTCATCCAGCGCCGCAAAGAACCGCTGCATCTGCTCGGGTGTGCCAATCGTGATGCGCAGATAGTCCGAGATGCGCGGCGCGTTGAAGTGGCGGATTAAAATGCCGCGGGCGCGCAGCCTTTCAAAAATTTCCACACAGGGCATATGGTCCGTGGTCGCGAACAAAAAATTTGTGGCCGAGTCAAACACCGTGAACCCGCGGCGGCGCAGCTCGTCGGTGGTGTGGGTGCGCTCGGCAATGACCTTTGCCGTTACATCGGCAAAATAGGCCTCGTCGGAGATCGCCGCCGCGCCCGCGGCCTGGGTCATGGCGTTGACGTTGTAGGGGCTGTAGCTGAACTTGACACGGTTCATGTCGGCAATCAGCGCGGGCCGCGCAATGCAGAAGCCCAGCCGTGCACCCGCCAGATTGTGCGTTTTGGAGAAGGTATGGGTGATGACGAGGTTGTCATATTTTTCCAAAAGCGGCAGACAGGACGACCCGGCAGGCGCGAACTCGACGTAGGTCTCGTCCACGATCACGATGTTGTCGGGGTTCGTTTGCAGCACCTCCTCGATGGCGTTCACCGGGGCCAGCAGGCTGGTGGGCGCGTTCGGGTTGGCAATGACAATCGTTTCGTGCAGGCCGCAGTATTTTTTCAGGTCGATGGTCAGGTCAGCCTCCAGCGGGATGATGTGCTGCGGGATGTGCAGTAAATCACACAGCACCGTGTAAAAGCTGTAGGTCACATCGGCGAAGGCCAGCGGCGTGCTTTCGTCGCAGAACGCGCGCAGGGCCAGCAGCAGGTTCTCGTCGCTGCCGTTGCCGCAGAGGATATTCTCCGGGCGCACGCCCCAGTGGCGCGCAATGGCGGCGTTGAGATCGCCGTTGGTCAAATCAGAGTACAGCCGCAGCCCCGGCACCGCCGCGGCCACCGCCGCCGCCACGCCGAGCGCGGGCGGGTACGGGTTTTCGTTGGCGTTGAGTTTGACAATGTCAGCGATTTTAAGCTGTTCGCCGGGGGTGTACGGCTCCAGCGAAGCGAGGGTTTTGGTAAAATAACGGCTCATGGATGTTCCTCCCCGTCCGAAGTGTAGAATTGATCGTGGGGCCATTTGGCGGGATTGTTTTGGATGTATTGGAAGATTTCATCATAATCCCGCGGCCCGCGTATGACATGATCGTAGTAGGATGTTTGAAAGATGGAATGGCTGAGGTGGCGTGTAGTCCCCGTTTTGATGGCACGAACCATTTGGTGAATCGTAGGGCGGGATGCCCCCATCCCGCCGCCGTTCCCGGGTGCATGGATATGAAAAAGAATGTGCAGATGGTTCGGCATGATAACATACGCATCCACGGTGACATTGTCGTAAACCGTTTCCGTGCGGCGAATTAAATCGTCCACAATTTTCCCGGCAGGCAGCAGTTGAACCCGCGGCGGGATGAGGGCATCCCGCCCTACGGATGACGGAAGGTCAACAACGATCCGGGAAAGAATGTGCGCCTTATTTTTGGTACACACTGTTATAAAATACGCACCCGGTTCACTATAATCATGCTGCTTCAACCTCGGATGCTTCCTTTTTGGCAAGCTCATTCCTCAAACCGGATTGTCACACTCCTGGCATGGGCATGTAACCCCTCGTGCTCGGCAAAATTGGCGATGCGTCCCTGCACCTCGCCGAGGGCTTCGCGGGTGTAATAGATAAAGCTCGACTTCTTCACAAAATCATCGACGCCCAGCGGGCTCGAGAACCGCGCCGTGCCGCTGGTGGGCAGTGTGTGGTTCGGGCCGGCAAAGTAGTCGCCCAGTGCCTCGGGCACGTTTTTGCCCAGGAAGATGCTGCCCGCGTTCTGCACCGAGTTCAGCACCGCGAACGGGTCATCGACGCAGATTTCCAGGTGCTCCGGCGCAATGATGTTCACGGCCTCAATGGCCTTGTTCATGTCGTCGGTGACAATAATTTTGCCGTTCGTGTCCACGCTGGCGCGGGCGATGGCGGCGCGGGGCAGCTGCGGGATCTGCACCTCCAGCTCCGCCTGCACGGCCTTGGCTAAATCCCAGCTGTCGGTGACGAGCACCGGGCTGGCCAGCTTGTCGTGCTCGGCCTGGCTGAGCAGGTCGGCAGCGACCCACGCGGGGTTGCAGGTGCCGTCTGCCAGCACGAGAATTTCCGACGGGCCTGCGATCATATCAATGCCGACCTTTCCGAACACCTTCCGCTTTGCCGTGGCCACGTAGATATTGCCGGGGCCGACGATCTTATCCACGGCGGGGACGCTCTCGGTGCCGTAGGCAAGGGCTGCCACAGCCTGTGCGCCGCCCGTTTTAAAAATCAAATCAATGCCCGCAATGACGGCGGCGGCCAGAATCGCGGGGTTCACCTTGCCGTCCCGTCCCGCGGGTGTCGTCATGACGATCTGCCCGACGCCCGCGACCTTGGCGGGAATGACATCCATCAGCACGGTGGACGGGTACGCCGCCGTGCCGCCCGGCACGTAGACGCCCGCGCGCTGGATGGGGGTGTACTTCTGCCCCAGCACGATGCCGGGCTTGTCGTTGACCACAAAGTTTTTGTGCAGCTGCTGCTCATGGAAGTGGCGGATGTTCTCGGCGGCCATCTTCAGCGTTGTGATGAACTCGGGATCGGTCTTTTCCAGCTCGGCAAAGGCTTCCTCAATTTCGGCCTGGCTGACCCGCACGTCGGTCAGCTCGGCGTGGTCGAATTTGGCGGCGTACTCGATCAGGGCGGCGTCGCCGCGGGCGCGGACGTCCGCAATAATCGCATCGACGGTGGCCTCCACGTCGGCCTCGGCGCGGATGTCACGGTTCAGAATTTCCTCGGGGCGTACCTCATCAAAGTCATACAGACGGATCATTTTGCAAGGGCCTCCTTCATCTTATTCAGCAGCTCGGTCAGCTGGGCGTATTTGAACTTGTAGCTTGCCTTGTTGGCAATGAACCGCGCCGAGATCGGCATAAACTCCTCGATCACGGTCAGGTCGTTTTCTTTTAAGGTCGTGCCGGTCTCGACAATATCGACGATGACGTCGGACAGGCCCAAAATCGGGGCCAGCTCAATGGAGCCGTTCAGCTTGACAATGTCGATGTCGCGTCCGCGGCGCTCGTAGTGGTCGCGGGCAATGTTGACAAATTTTGTAGCTACGCGCAAGGCGCGGCTCTCGTCGTCGGTGAAGCCCGCAGGCCCGGCCACGCACATCCGGCACTTGCCCATGCCGGTATCCAGTAGCTCATACACGTCTGCGCCGGACTCGGTCAGAATGTCCTTGCCGACAATGCCGATGTCTGCCGCGCCGTGCTCGACGTAAATCGCAACGTCGCTGGGCTTGACGAGGAAGTACCGCACACAGGCGTCGGGGTTCTCGACCACGAGCTTGCGGGTGTCGTTGTAGTCCTCGGTGGCGCTGTAGCCCGCGCCCGCCAGCAGCTTGTACGCCTTGTCGCCGAGGCGGCCCTTCGGCAGGGCAATGTTCAGCCAGCTTTTCTCGCGGCCCTGCTGCTGCACGGGGGGCAGCGGCGCGGCCAGGCGTTCCAGCTCGTCTAAGTAGATGGCAAAGCCGATGGCGTTGGCCCCCGGCGTGAACCGCTGCATCAGGTAGTCATACCGTCCGCCCTTGAGCACCGCACACGGGATGCCCGCGACGTAGCCGGTGAACACAAGGCCGTTGTAATACTCCATTTCGTCGGCCATGCTCAGGTCCAGCCGGGTGCCGCGGCCCGCCTCGCCCAGCGCATTCTGCAAAGCCTGCAATTCCTCCAGCGCCGCGCGCTGGGTCTCGCACCGGCAGGCGGCGCGGGCGGCGGTCAGCGTTGCACCCAGCGGGCCGTGCAGGTCGAGCAGGTCGGTCAACGCGGCAGCGGCGGATTCGTCCAGCCCCGCGGCCAGCGCGGCGGTGCGCAGCTCGTGGGCGTTCTTGGCGCGCAGGAAATCAAGCAGCTTCGCGCGTGCCTCGGCGGGGACATGCAGCGCGTCCAGCAGGCCGGTCAGGTAGCCCATGTGGCTGATTTCCAGCACGGTGGGCACATCCAGCGCGGCCAGGCTTTGCAGGGCCAGCCGCACCACGGCGGCCTGCTCGTCGGCGTCCACCGCGCCCATGCTCTCCAATCCCATCTGGTGGATGGTCTGGAAGGTGTGGCTCTCGCGGCTGGGGCGGCAGACCTCCTCATTATAATAAAAGCGCTTGCACTCCCCTGCCGCGGGCTGGGCCGTCTTGGCGATGGACAGCGTTACGTCGGGCTTGATGGCCCGCAGCTTGCCGTCCAGGTCGGTGAAGGTGATGACCTGTGCGTCCGGCAGAAAGCGCTGATACTCCTGATACAGGGCATATTCCTCAAAGCGGGACGCGCGATATTTGCGGTAGCCGGCCTGCTCATACAGGGCACGCAGGCGGAAGGTCGCCTGTTCGGCGGGGGTAAAGCGGTTGAGTTCGATCTCCATAACATTCCTACCTCTCTGATCCGATACAAATTCTATTATACTTTAGTGCAGTAAAGTTGTAAAGTGGGTTTGTAGTAATTTCACGGACATTTGTGCGCGGAAAGCCATAGGCGCGGTGTAGGGGGCGGGGATGCCCGGCCCGGAGGTTTCCCATAAAAGGCCGTATGCGGGAAGGCCGCGGGCCGCACATGTGCGGCCCCTACAGGGCGGTGAAAACCGTAGGGGCGGATTCCATATCCGCCCGCGGGGCGTCGGGGACGCCGCCCCCTACAGCTGCGGGAGGAGCGTGCCCGCCCGCGCGGTAACGCAAAAAACAAAAAGGCGCACCTTTGCCCTAAAACAAAGATGCGCCTTGCGCGTTTGGTGTATCAGCCCTTGCAGCCCTGCTCCTCCCAATCGCCGGCCACAGCAGGGTCAACGATCTGGGTGGGGTCGATCTTGCCGTCCGGCGTGCGGGATGCCTCAACATGACCCAGCTCCACGGGGTTCACGTTGGGGGCGTCAAAGTCGGGAGTCTTAGCGGCGGGCGTTTCAGCAGCGTCCGCGGGTTTTTCGGGCTTCGGCTCCTCGGCGGGGGCGGCAGGTTCCTCAGGTGCGGCAGCGGGGGCGGGTTCAGCCTCGGCGGACGCATCGTCAGCGGCGGGCTCGGCGGAATCGGTCTCAGGTTCGACCTCGTCCTCCGGGCCCCAAATATGCTCGTACTCGTCGTCGTGATGCTCACGGTTCTGTAAAACATAAGCGACAGCGCCCACAGCAGCGGCACCCACGGCCAGACCGGCCAGCTTTTTCAGTAAAGACATAGTCAAAACCTCTTTTCAAGTGAAAATCATTTATTTTCGGTTAGTATACCACACTCACCCCCAAAATACAAGTGCCGATTCCCACAATGCCGATAGGAAAATGTGGATGGTTTTCATACAATGTACAACTTGCCGAAAGCCGGGCGGCGTGGTATGATGGTACACGAATTTTGTAAAAAAGAGGGTAATAGTGTGAAGTATATTTTCCAGTTTGCCCGCATCACGGCGTTCTGCCTGGCGGGCGAGGTGCTGGCGGCGCTGCTGCCGCTGCCGATCCCGGCCAGCGTGTACGGCCTGCTGCTGCTGGCCGCGGCGCTCAAATTCGGCGTGCTCAAGCTCGATCAGGTGCGGGAGACCGGGCTGTTTCTGACCGGCATCTTCCCGCTGCTGTTCGTGCCCGCGGCGGCGGGCGTCATGGAGCTGGGCAGCCAGCTGATGAATCTTTTACTGCCCGCCGTGCTGGCGATTGTGCCGATCACAGCACTGGTCATGGCGGTCACGGGCATGGTCGCGCAGAAATGCGCGGGCGGAAAGGAGGACAAAAATGGCTGAATTTTTGCAGCAATGCGGCAGTTGGGGCGTGCTGGCCACGCTGGCGGCCTACGCCGCGGGCGTCTGGGTCAACCGCAAGACCGGCAAGGCGCTGTTCAATCCCCTTTTGATGGGCAGTATCTTCGTCATCGTGTTTTTGAGCTGCTTCGGCGTGCCCTACGCCGATTACAAGTCCAGCGCCCAGCCCGTGAACTGGCTTCTGATGCCCGCCACAGTCAGCCTGGCGATCCCGCTGTATGAAAAGTGGGAGCTGCTGGAAAAGAACCTGGCCGCGATTTTTGCGTCGATTGCCGCGGGCGTGCTGACGAGCCTGGGCAGCGTGCTGGCGCTGGCCTGGGTGCTCAAGCTGGAGCGCGCCCACGCCGTGAGCTTTTTGCCGAAATCCGTAACGACGGCCATCGGCATGGATGTGGCCGAGACGCTGGGCGGCACGGCGGCGCTGGCCGGTGCGGTCATCATCCTGACCGGTATCGTCGGCAGCCTGCTGGGCGAGACGGTCTGCAAGATCTGCCACATCACCGATCCGCTGGCGAAGGGTTTGGCGCTCGGCACATCGGCGCACGCGATCGGCACGAGCAAGGCCCTGCAGATGGGTGAGATCGAGGGCGCCATGAGCGGCCTTGCGATTGCCGTAGCGGGCATCATGACCGCGATTTTGGCACCTGTGGCGGCGAATTTTTTGCCGTAAAAGGACGGCAGCGGTAAGGCTCGGCGTCCCCGACGCCCCGCGGAGGGGTCAAGACCCCTCCCTACAAAGCGACCATTAAAGGGGTGAATTGGCAAGGCTGCGGGCCGGGCGTGCCCGGCCCCTACAAAGCAGATGCTCAAAAGTACCCCGTATTCGTATGCACATCCTGGCTTTCCAGCCCCATAGAGACCCCCAGCGCCTCATCGACGCGGCGCATATCGTCGGGCGGGATGACACCGGCGCGCTCCCGCAGACGGCGCTTATCCAGTGTGCGGATCTGCTCGGTCAAAATGATGCTGTCCTTGGCCAGCCCGCAGCGGTCCGCCCGCACGCTGATGTGCGTCGGCAGGCGGTTCTTGTCCTGGCGGCTTGTGATGGCTGCCGCAATGACCGTGGGGCTGTGCCGGTTGCCGATCTCATTCTGAATGATAAGTACCGGACGTATGCCCCCCTGCTCGGACCCCACGACGGGGCTTAGATCGGCGTAAAAAACCTCTCCGCGGTGCACTTCCATAGAAAAGACCTCCCTTTGCTTGTTACTGAAAGTATAAGCAGAGGGAGGTCTTTTTAATCATCCGCTGTGATTTTTGCGGCGAGCGCGTCGCCTTTTTCGCACAGCGCTTTAAACAGGCGGGTATTTTCCAGAGGGCGCATCACAAGCACCGTGCGCAGGGCGTCCACCGCCGCACAGCCGAGGAACACGGCCAAAATCGCAAGCAGCGTATACCCCACCGACCCGTGGTGCGCCTCTGCCTGCAGCAGGCCGTTCCATAAAAAGCCGCGGAACGCGGGCACCTGATGCAGGATGTAGACGCCCAGCGTTGTGCCGGCCAGGGCATTGACCCACCGCACGCAGCCGAGGTCCAGCCCCTTGAACAGGTAGAACAGCGCCAGCGCGGCCAGCAGGTTGGGCAGTGCGCCCAGCGCCGTGCGATAGTAGGCCATGTACTGGAACGCCTTGCCGTCGGTCAGGCCGCGTGTCTCGAGCACAGCGCGCAGAATCGTGTTGAGAAGCGGCAGCCCCAGCCCGAGTCCGAGCGCCGCCGCGTGGTGCTGCAAAAGGTGCGCCAGCCGGTTGTCCGGCCAGCGGCGCAGGTAGGCGATGAGCAGGTACTCATACAAAAACATCCATGCGGTGTCGCTGACCGCGCCGTTCTCGCCAAACAGCGTCGGGTAGACGATAAGCGGCACAGCCAGCACAGCCAGCAGACCGCGGTGCGCCGGGCGGGACAGCCCGCGCAGCAGGCGGTTGAGCAGCGGCACACAGAGCAAGAGCAGCAGATAGTCCGAGATGAACCACAGCTGCCGCGTGGACGCCGGAAACGCCGCCCAGCGCAGTGCGCCCCACGAGACATCCAGCCCGGCGAGCTTGCACAGCAGCGTCACAGGCACGGTATAGAGCCACAGCGACAGCCACAGCGAGAGCGGGCGGCGGGTCTTATACGGCTGCTCACACAGGAACCAGCCGCCGATCAGCACAAAGACGCTGCACGCAATGCGCGACCCGCAGCCGATCAGGCAGAACGCGAAGGACGACGGCAGGGTGGTGTAGTCCGCAATGCCGCTCTGCCCGGTCAGATGGTCGCCGATGATAAGCAGCATGCACAGAATGCGCAGCAGCTCCAGATTGCTGCTGCGTGTCGTTTTGCCGGGCATAGGTCACCTCCGTGACATTACTTGCCTCCCTCTGCGAGGGAGGTGGCCCGTAGGGCCGGAGGGAGAGAACCTTGC
>ERZ837487.2790-NODE-2790-length-17138-cov-22.773576_pt1 | contig 17138 bp, 17 predicted proteins | sample MGYA00519911_ERZ837487 | MGnify/ENA primary metagenome ERZ837487 (study PRJEB31850, sample SAMEA3708818) | human gut metagenome | biome: human gut; feature: human-associated habitat; material: faeces | place: China | collected 2014 ...
GCTTATAGGGCGCGGACACGCGGGTGACGTTGTCGATCCACGGGTTTGCCAGCACATCCCGTTCGTCGATCTTGGTGGTGTCGCCCACAAGGCCGAACACGTTGTAGTCCTTGCCGGTGATGAGGGTCACGTCCAGGCCCTGATGCTCGAATTTGTCAACGATCTTTTCCAGTTCGTCCTTCGGGGTGCCTTTCTTGGTGGAGATGATCATAAAAAGTTTCCTTTCCGGTTTTAGAAAACCCTCTCCGTCATCGCTGCGCGATGCCACCTCCCCCGAAGGGGGAGGTTTTATAGCGTGCCCGGGGCAGAAAAGCTCCCCCCTCGGGGGAGCTGTCGCCGCAGGCGACTGAGAGGGTTCGTTCTTTACATCACAATATGCGCCTTACTTGACCCGTCGCTGCGCAGCAGCTGTGCCAGATAAATGCAGGCGTGCAGGTAGCCCTGCGGGCCTTCGCCGATAAAGTGCCCCTGACAGCCGAAGGACACCACGTCCGTCTTGCGGAAGGGTTCCCGCTCGTCCGGGGCGCGGAGCATCACTTCCACGGCGGGTACGCCGCACAGCCGCAACGCATCCAGAATGGCCACGCTGTAGTGGGCATAGGCACCGGGATTGAGCACGATGCCGTCCACCCGGCCTGCTGCGGCCTGGATCTCGTCCACAAGGTCGCCCTCGTGGTTGGACTGACAGCAGTCGGTCTCGATGCCCAGCTGTTCGCAGCCTGCCTGCACATAGTCCATGATGGCGTTGTAGTCCAGCTCGCCGGGCACGCCCGGCTCCGACCAGCGCATCAGGTTGACGTTGGGCCCGTTAAGAATCAAAAATTTCATCCAATGCCTCCATGGCGGCACGCAGGGCTTCGTCCAAGGTGCCGTTATTGGGGATGACCGCATCTGCCGCGGCCAGATACAGCGGGCGGCGCTGGGCTTCCATCTGGTGCAAAGCCTCCACGCTGGAAGACAGCGGCCTGCCGCCGCCCACGGCCAGCGCATCCACCGGCCGGTCGATGAACAGAATGATGCCGTTCTGGTGCAGGGCGCGCAGATTTTCCGGACGCTTCACGATGCCGCCGCCGCAGGAGATGAGCTGGTGCTTTTCCATGCCGAAACGCCTGGTCTCGGCGGTCTCCCTGGCGCGGAAAGCGTCCTCGCCCTCTGCTGCAAAAATGTCCGGGATGCTGCGGCCGTCGGTCTTTACGATCTCCTCATCCAGATCCACGAAGGGGCGGTCCAGCTGCTTTGCCAGCAGTTTGCCGATCGTGGTCTTGCCGCAGGAGGGCATGCCGATGAGGGCAATGTTCAGGATGTCCCGGCGCAAAGCGGCAGTGATATGCCGGATCTCGGCGGGGGCGTCCTCAAATTTGCGGTCGAGGAAGTATTCGGCGGCGTACACCGCCTGCGCCACCAGCATTTCCAGGCCGCCCACGGCCACCGGAACGCCGGCTTCTTCGGCACGGAGGATCAGGTCGGTCTTGTCCGGGTTATACACCACGTCCAGCACGGCTTCCAGCCCGGGCATGGCGGCCACATCCAGATTGCACACGCCTACATTGGGGTACATGCCTGCCGGGGTGGTGTTGATGACGATCTGCGCCCCGCTGGAAACGGCCTCGGCATAGCTCAGCTCGCCCTTTTCCGGGTCGGGGTGGCGGCTGACGGTCAGGATCTTTGCCGCGCCCTTGTCGTGCGCCACGGCGCTGGTGGTGTTGTGGGTGCCGCCGGTGCCAAGGATGAGCACCGTCCGGCCTGCAAAGTCCACGCCATGGGCGTCGCACAGATAGGCAAAGCCGAGGTAATCCGTGTTGTAGCCGTAGAGCAGGCCGTTTTTGTTCACGACCGTGTTCACCGCGCCGATGGCCTTGGCCCGGGGGTCGATGTAGGAGCAGTATTCCATCACCAGTTTCTTGTAGGGGATGGTGACATTGATGGCCTTGAACTGCCGCTTTGTCAGGAAGCTGCGGGCTTCCTCTTCGGTGGGCAGGGGGCAAAGGTCGTAGTGGTAGCCGCAGAGCATCTCGTGGATGATCTTGGAGTAGGAGTGGCCGAGTTTTGCGCCGATGAGCCCGTATTCCATTTTACGCGTCCTCCTTCCGGAAGCTTGTGGGGTGGGTCATCCAGCGCTCGCCGTAGCGGGCGGTCAGCAGGTCGCCCACAGCCAGTGCGGCGGCGCAGGTCTGCACGATGGCCGCCCGGGGCACGATGCAGGGGTCGTGCCGCCCCTGAATGGACAACTGCGCGTCCTTTTTGGCAAGATAATCCACCGTTTCCTGCTGTTTGTAGATGCTTGGTGTGGGCTTGACGACGGTGCGGAACACCACCGGCATCCCGTTGGCAATGCCGCCGTTGATGCCCGCATTGTGGTTGGTGGCAGTGACCACACAACCCTCCGGCGTCATGCGGAAGGCGTCGTTTGCCTCCGAGCCGCGCATCCCGGCAAAGCCGAAGCCGTTGCCGAATTCGATGCCCTTGACCGCCGGGACGGAGAAGGCCAGATGGGCGATCTCGCTTTCCACGCTGTCAAAGTACGGCTCACCGATGCCGGCGGGCAGGCCGAGGATGGCCGTTTCCAGCATGCCGCCCACGCTGTCGCCGTCCGCTCCTGCGGTGCGGATGGCGGTTTTCATCGGCTCTTCCACGGCGGCATCCAGAACGGCAAAGCCTTCCGGTTTGCTGGCAAGCGTCCCCACCTGTGCCGCCAGCGCGGCGGCATCATCCAGCGAAAAACGGGTGTCGGCAATGCCGGCACATTCTGCGATATGGGTGGTGATGTCGATGCCGGCGCGGTTCAGCGCGCCCAGCACGATGGCACCGCCTGCCACGAGGGCGGCGGTCACACGGCCGGAAAAATGCCCGCCGCCCCGGGCGTCCTGAAAGCCGTGGTATTTGGCGTAGGCGGTGTAATCCGCGTGGCCGGGGCGCAGCAGGTCGGCGGTTTTGGCGTAGTCGCCGCTGCGGGTGTTCTGGTTTTCGATCATCAGGGCAATGGCGGTGCCGGTGGTGTGGCCGTTCACCACGCCAGACAAAAATTGCACGGCGTCCGCTTCCACGCGGGGTGTGGACAGGCCATCGCCCCGGGCACGGCGTTTGTCCATGCAGGCGGCAAGAAAGGCTTCGTCCACCGGCACACCGGCGGCCATGCCGTCCAGCACCGCGCCGATGGCCCTGCCGTGGCTCTCGCCGAAGATGGTCAGCGAAAGATCGCTGCCGAAGGTGTTTTTCATGGCTTATTCCTCCATGCCCAGCAGGGGGCGCAGACCCTCCACGGGGATGGTCTCGGCACGCCAGCAGCCAAGGCCGGGCACCTTGATGACGGTGATCTGGCCGCCCTGTGCCTTTTTGTCGTGCAGCATTTCGGCCAGCACCTTTTCCTTATCGTAGGTGGTGCGGGTGGGCAGGCCGAGGCGGCGGTACACCGCGCGCACACGCTTTTGCAGGGCTTTGGATTCGATCATGGGCAGCATACCAAGTGCCACGCACTCGCCATGGAACAGGCCCACGGTGCGGCGGCCCTTGATGCCCTTGACGGCTTCGATGCCGTGGCCGATGGTGTGGCCGAAATTGAGCGCCTTGCGCATACCATGCTCGGTCTCGTCCTGCTCCACGATGTTCTTCTTGAACCGCAGGCTGCGGCAGATGATCTCGCCGATCTGGGCGTCCACGTCGCCGTTTTCAAAGATGGCGAACAGCTCGGGGTCTGCCAGCAGGCTGGCCTTGACCGCTTCGGCCAGACCGTTGATGAAGTGGCGGCGGGGCAGGGTGGACAGGGTATCCGGATCCACGATGACCAGTTTCGGCTGCCAGAAGGCACCCACGATGTTTTTGGTGTCGCCCAGATCCACGGCGGTCTTGCCGCCGATGGAAGAGTCGATCATGGAGAGGGTGGTGGTGGGGCAGTTGATGAAGTCGATGCCGCGCATGTAGATGGAAGCGGCAAACCCGGCCAGATCGCCGACCACGCCGCCGCCCACGGCGACTACAAGATCGCCGCGGCCCATGCCGAAGTCCAGCATCTGCTTCAGAACGTTTTCCAGAATTTTAAAGCTCTTGCTGGCTTCGCCCTGCGGCACCGTGATGATGCGGGCGTCCTTGCACTGGTCGGCCACCATCTGGGCGTACTGGGCAGGCACGCCGCTGTCGGTGACAACGGCCACCCGGCGGTCCAGCCGGGCAAACTGATACAGGTTTTCCAGCGAACCGCTCTTGATGATGATGTCATAGCTGCGCTCGCCCAGATTCATGGTCAGCTTGGTTCCGATAAATTCGCTCATTTCGTATACACTCCTAACAGCCGCACGGTACGGCAGGTGCGGTCAAGCTCGCGCAGCAGCGCGGCAGTCTCGTCGGCGGTAGGGTCGCCCACCAGCTCGACGTAAAAATAATAATCAAAGGGGACGTGGGGCAGCGGACGGCTCTTGATGGACTCCATATCGTAGCCGAACCGGCCGATGACCTGAATGACTTCGGCCAGCTTGCCGGGCTTGTTGTCCAGCGTGAACAGCAGCGAGAAGCGGTTGCCCGCCGTGGGGCGCTCGCGGCTGAGCACGATGAAGCGGGTGGTGTTGTCGCCGTCTGTATTGATGCTGGGCACCAGCACTTCCAGCCCGTAGAGGGCGGCCGTCTCCACGCTGGCGATTGCCGCCTTGGAGACGTCGCCGCTTTCGGCCACGAACTTTGCCGCCATGGCGGTGTTGGGCATGGCGTTGGCCGGCAGGCCGAACTGCTTCAGAAAGGTCTCGCTCTGGGCAATGGCCTGCTGGTGGCTGTAGACGCTTCGGATCTGGTCGAGCCGGGTGCCCGGCAGCACCAGAAGATTCTGAGAGATGGGCAGATCATACACATCCACCACCCACAGGTCCGGGTGGTTATAGCACAGGTCCAGCACGGCGGACACGTCGCCTGCGTGGCTGTTCTCAAAGGGCACCACGCCGTGGGCGGCGTCGCCGCGCTCCACCGCGTCGAACACCTCGTCCCATGTGGAATAGCTCACCGCTTCAGCATGGGGGAACAGCGCCCGCAGGGCAATGTGGGCAAAGGCACCCTCCACGCCCTGATAGGCGGCGCGGTTCTGCCCCAGAACCTCCGACTCGTATTGCTTGGCCACGTCCATCATGTTCTGGACATGGTCTTTATAGTAGGGCCGCAGGGCCGGCTCCTGAATGCGTGCGGCGGCTTTCTCCAGCACGGCAGCCTCCCGGGCTGCATCGTAAATGGGCAGACCGTGGGCACGTTTGTATTCGGCCACCTGCAGCACGGCAGCCATCCGCCGCTCGAACAGCGCAGCCAGCTGGGCGTCCACCGTGTCGATCTCGGCGCGGGCCTGTTCCAGTGCGTCCATGGGTTCACATCCTTCTCAGTTTCAGGGAAACGATTATTGTATAAGGCAAGATACCCAGTAAGTATACCATAACCGGGACAAAGAAACAACAAACCGCCCGGGATTTCCGGGCGGAGAAATTTTCAAATCACACAGGAGAAAAAAGACGAAAATTGCAAAGGCGTCCGGTACGGTCACAGCAGGCAGTTGGTGATGAGCGCCAACAGGGCGATGTGGACCGGGTAGAACCCGTAAAAACATTTCTGCAGGGCTTTGCCGCATTTGCCGCGCTGGCCGTTATAGAACCAGATGAGCAAAAAGGCCAGCGGCGCGGTAAGCTCGAAGGCAAACAGAACTGCCCCGATGATGCACTGCCGCTTGCGGTCCCGGCGGGCGAGGTACAGCGCGCAGATGATGATGACGCCGATGGCATTGTAATCAGTATTGGCCAGCAGCGCCGCCAGCGCGCAGCCCCCGGCGCACACGTAGCCCTGCCAGCCTACCGCGCCCGATTGCGTCTCAAAGCGTTTCAGCCCGGCCATGGCCAGCACGCCGAGGGCGAGGGTCCAGTAAACATTCTGCTGCGACGGGTCAAAGGGCGAGCGGAAAAACGCGAGGTCGTAGGGGATCTCGCTGACCAGCCCGAACAGCACCATCCGCCCGAGGTATTTCTTTACGTCGTGGGTGTGGACGAAGCCCTCCACCAGCAGAAAGCAGAAGATGGGAAAAGCCAGCCGCCCGGTAAACCGGAGCACGCGGTCCAGCTGGTAGAGCGGCGCAGAAGCCAGCGCATCGGCGGAAAGGGTGCCCGCATCCAGCGCGGGGCGGAGGATGCCTGCTTCGATGCAGGAAGCGCCGATGTGGTCGATGAGCATGGTGATGCAGGCAATGTACTTGAGGGCGGTGCCGCTGAGTCCGCGGCGGGTCTTGACAGAAAGTGTTTCGGACATAAAAATACCTCGGTTCCATGAAAAAATGCGGGAGAAAATATTCCTCCCGGAACAGAAACGGCTGCACAGGCGGGTTTCCTGCAGCAGGACGGACAAATGCGCCGGAAAAGCGCACGATCCGGGCAAAAAATGCTTGACAGGATGCGGGATGGATAGTACAATCAAGAAGATAATTGAACTATCTCAAACAAAAGATGAAAAAGATTCACAGCGAATCAGGGCGTCTCCAAACCAGATCAGAAGGAAGGAGGCTTTGGGCATGACGCTATTTTCCTACGAGATCTTTGACGCGGTGGCGCGGCAGGGCAGTTTCAACAAGGCAGCGCAGCAGCTGCATCTGACCCCGTCGGCCATCAGCCACGCCATTGCCGTGATGGAGGAGGAATTGGGCTTTGCTCTGTTCAACCGCGGCAAGAACGGCGTCTCCATGACCAGTTACGGCGCATCCCTGTATCCCTCCATCCGCGACGTGCTCAACAGCGACGAGGCCCTCAAGCAGGGCATCGCCCGCCTGAACGGTCTGGAAAAGGGCAAGGTGAAGCTGGGCGTTTTCAACTCGGTGTGTGCATCCCTGCTGCCGGGTCTGCTCAAGAGCTTCATGGCGAACTACCCGCAGATCGAGATCGAAGTCTATCAGGGCACTTATGATGACGTCAAGGAATGGCTGCGCACCGGTCAGGTGGACATTGCGTTCCTTTCCTCTACCTGTAAGGAGGAGTTCAACCTCACGGAGCTGTTCCGCGAGCCGCTTTTGTGCATCGTGCCGCAGGACTGGCCCGAACCGGAAAACGGCGTGATGACCCCGGCGTTGATGAACGGCCAGAGCTTCGTTGTCCAGTGCGACGCCACCGACGCAGAGATGCGACAGTTCCTTAAGAAATATAAGATCAGCACGGAACGCCGCTGCCATGTCATTGATGACCAGTCCAACGTGGCCATGGTGGAAGCCGGTCTCGGCATCTCCATCATGCCGCAGATGCTGCTGCGGGACTGCAAGGCCGCCGTGAAGATCTACCCCATTGAGCCGGAAGAATACCGCGTGGTGGGTCTGGCCGTCCAGCGCCCCGCCGCCATGGCACCCGCTGTGGAGCAGATGTTCCACCACATCGTGGACTACTGCAAGCAGATCGAGTTGCAGTAACAACAGAATCAGAAAAGGCCTGCCGCACAAGCGCTTGTGCGGCAGGCCTTTTTGCATGGTTTACAGGTCCACCACGCTGCCCACTTCGGCGGGGCAGGCCGGGACAGGACCAAGGGCCACTTCATCGGTATCACGGCGCACGGTGAAGGTCACGCTGCGCCCGGCGGCAAAATCCGGGTGCCAGGTCAGCTCCAGCGTCTGCCAGTTTTCCGGCATGGCGCAGAAGCAGTGCACCAGCGCACCGCGGCCCGCAGCCAGATTCAGGGTGAACACCGAGGCGTCGGCTGCGTTTTCGCCGTAGAGCGGGGCGGCAAAGCTGCCGCAGCGGACGTTCTGCCCGTCGCACACGGCGGTAAAACCGGTGCCCATGCCGTACAGGTCGCCGAGAGTACGCAGCTCCCGGCTCTGCAGGTAACTGGCGTCCACCGGCAGGGACGCTGCCGAGAGGTTCTCCACCGAGAGGTACACCAGAACACTGCCCATCTCCTGTGCAGGCGCATAGCCCAGCAGCTCCACGGCGGCTTTGCCGTCCAGCAGAGCAGGCTCGCCGGTCAGGCGGGGCTGCGCCGCAGCTGCGGATACACCGGTGAGCAGTGCCGCCGCAAGGCTGACCGCACCGGAACCGGCACATTTCAGGAATGACCGGCGGGAAATGGACTGGGACATGGGACTTCCTCCTGTAAATAACGTTCCCTTATACAATAAAGGATTGCGAAGATTCTGTCAAGGGAAGGGCGCGGATTGTAACCGATTCCTTACTCAAAGGCCTCGTTCTCTTCGGTCTCGGCCTGACCGCGCAGGGTGTCGGCGTAGCCGAAGGGCACGATGTCAATGGCTTCCACCAGACGGTCGCGCATCCACAGCTGGACGTCGGTCTGGACGGTGTAGCCGCAGCCGGGGTCGGCCATCCACTGCTCGGGGCGGCGGGTCGGCACGGCGCGCTGGCTGAGCATGCTCATAATGACGCCGCCGTGGGTCACGCAGGCGGCCTCGGTCACATCCATGCGGATCATGTACTCAAACAGCTTCATCAGGCTTTCGGCGCAGCGGGCGTGGAACTGCTCGGTCGGCTCGGCGCCTTCGGGCACATAGCCGGAGCCGGGGGTGATCCACTTTTTGAAGTCCTCGTCGTGGACCAGCTCCTTCACGGGCTTATTCTCAAACTTGCCGAAGCCCGCTTCCCGCAGGTCGTGGACGGTAAAAGTGTGGGAAGCATTGGGGAACAGGATGTTAGCCGTCTCCACAGCACGCAGCAAAGGCGAAGAGAACACGGTGTCCACCTGCGGATACTCGAACCGCTCCTTCAACTCGTTCAGCTGGGCGCGGCCCTCGTCGCACAGGGGCAGGTCGGTGCCGCTGCCGATGTACAGGCCCTGCAGGTTGCCGGCGGTCATGCCGTGGCGGATGAGATGAAGCTTGAATGTTTTCATGAAAACACCTCTTATCAGATTGGAATGAGAAAACGGCCCGCTGGCTGACGGACGGGCGCTGATTTTTTATTATAGCATAAACCGCCCGGAATGCAAAGAATGATCAGTAATAGGAAACTTCCGTGCTCTTGGGGAAAGCGTACTCGCCCAGACTGCACGCTGCGCTGACCGTGACAGCTTTCAGATCGTCACAGCTGTTAAAGGCAAAATTCCCGATGCTGGACATATTTGCCGGGATGCTGACCGATTCCAGAGATTCGCAGTTGGCAAAGGCATTTTCCCCGATGGTCTGCAGGCTTTCGGGGAGCGTGATGGAAGGCAGGTATTTGCATTCATAGAACGTCCATTCTCCGATGGCCTGCAGGCCGTCCGGCAGTACAACCGTCTGCAGCGCCGTGCAGCAATAGAAGGTGCCCTCTTCCAGCGTTTTGATCCCTGCGTGGATCACAGCGGATTCCATCGTAGAGCAATGATCGAATGCATAGGGGCCGATGGAGGTCACACTGGCCGACAGCTCAATCGCTTTCAGAGCCTTGCACGATTTAAAAGCGGCCTCTCCGATTGCCTTCAGTCTGTCCGGGAAGGCGATCGATTCCAGCGCAGCGCAGTTTTCGAAGGCGGAAGCACCGATACTTGTCAGGCTGGCAGGCAGTGCGATGCCCTGCAGCATGGAGCAGGAATCAAAGGCCTGTTCGCCGATGCTTTCCAGCCCGTCCGGCAGTACAACCGTCTGCAGCGCGGAGCAGCCCCAGAAGACCTCATCTTCCAGCGCTGTCAGCCCGGACGGCAGCGTGATCGTACTGAGAGCGGTGCAATAGGCGAAGGCCATTGCTCCGATGGAAGAGACGCTTTCCGGGAGCGTGACCGACGCCAGCGTGCCGCATTTCCAGAAGGAACCCTCGCCGATCTGCTCGATCCCTGCGGGCAGCGTGACGGTCTTGAGGCTTTCGCAGCCCCAGAATGTGCTCTCCGGGAGCGCTGTGATCCCCGCCGGAAGCTCGGCTGATTCCAGTGCGGAACAGCCGCTGAAGGTCTTTGTGCCGATGAAGGTCACCTCGGCGGGAAGAGCGACCGTCTTCAGCGCAGTGCAGTCGCTGAAGGTGTAGTCTCCGAGCCTTGTCAGTTTTTCCGGGAGAGAGACATCCGCTAAGGCGGTCAGGCCGCCGAATGCAAAATCCGGGAGGATCGTGATGCCGTCCTCGACCACGGCCCGTCGGATCTTATCCGGCGATTTGATCTGCCGCCAGGGACTGCGCTCGACGATGCCAGTCCCGCGGATGGTCAGGATGCCGGCGCTGTCTACATTCCACTCGGCGTTCTCGCCGCACTCGCCGGAATTGCCGGACACGCCGGATTCCGGACCGGAAGAAGATTTCCGGCCCAGAACGCCGACTGCCAGTGCAGCCACAGCGGCAGTCCCGCCCAGTGCAGCCAGCAGCTGACGGCGGGAGATCTTCTTTTTCTTCGGCTCGTCTGGTGCCGTGGCCTTGGGCTTGACTTTTTTTGTGGGAGCGGTGCTGGTTGGCCCTTCCGGCTTAGGCTCTTTTTTGGAGGGATCCGGCAGGACGACCGTTTTGGTGGTCGGGTCGGGTTCCGGGCTGACAGGATCCGGCAGAACGATGGTATTGCCGGATGCGGCAGGTTCCTGCTTCTGCAAAGCTTCCAGCTCCTGACGCATCTGTGCAGCGGTCTGGTAGCGGTCTGCAGGGTTCGGTGCACAGGCCCGGAGGACGATTTTGGCCAGATGTTCCGGTGCGTTGGCGGGGGCAGGAAGCTTTTCGCCGCCCAGACGCCGGGCGTGGGCGCGCTCCTGTGCGGCATAGGTGATGGTCTCCGGATAAGGCGGATAGAACGGCATCCGGTTCGCGTTCAGCAGCTGGTACATCACAAGGCCGAGAGAGTAGATGTCCACATTGCTGGAATAGGGCTGGCCCGCAAAGATCTCAGGTGCCATGTAGTTCAATGTGCCCACACGGGTGTAGCCTGCGGTGGCGGCGTTTGTGACCCGCGCTACACCGAAATCACCCAGCTTGAAGTCGTCCGCTGCGGAAAGAAAGATGTTAGCGGGCTTGATGTCCCGGTGGATGATCCCGTACCGCTGGCACAGCTCCAGTGCATGGCACAGGTCGATGCCCAGCCGGATCACTTCCTCGCAGGAGAAGACATGGTTGTCCTTCAGCAGCTTTGTGATGGGGGTGAGCAGCTCCATCCGGATCAGGATATCCCAGCCCATGCCATCCTCGTGCTGGATGATATCGTGGTCTTCATAGCTGACGATGTTGCTGTGCCCCTTGAGCTTGCTCATCAGAGTGATCTCGCGGTTCAGCTCTTTTACACAGTCCAGAAAATAGACCGATGCGCTTTCGGAGTCCATGCCTTCGGACAGAGCACCTTCCAGACCGCTGTTGTTGGGCGGAATGGTGATCACCTTGAGTGCGCTGGTAAACACGGCACCAAGGGTGTCGCGCCGCTCGATCTCAAAGACTTTGCCGTAGCCGCCCTCGCCGATGAGCTGGCGGATGTACCATCCGCCGAAAAATGGTTCGTACCGCTTGTAGTATTCCGCTTCCATATCTGATTCCTCGTTTTCTGGCCCGGCGGAGCCTGTATGAGAGCATTCTCTGCCAGATCTTCTGTGCTTGCAGCTTTTGTGTGCCGGCCGCAGGCCACAAAATGTATGCGTAAGTACCATTAGTGTAGCATAGATATGGTGGACAGAGCAAGACTTTTGACAAAAATGACGAAAAATGATGGAAAATATCGTCATTTTTCTTGCTTTACAAAAGGTTTTCCACTGTGTATAATCAACCTGTTGTAAACCAAAAATCAAGGATGTCCCCCAACCATCCGATATACCGAGGAGTCAGTATCATGGAATTCAACCGTATCATCAAGCTGCTGCGCAAGGAGCGCGGCATTACCCAGAAGCAGGCCGCCGAGGATCTCGGCGTTTCGCAGGCCCTGCTGTCCCACTACGAAAAAGGCATCCGCGAGTGCGGTCTGGATTTTGTGGTGCGGGTGGCCGACTATTATAATGTTTCCTGCGACTATCTGCTGGGCCGCAGTGCAGAGCGCAACGGCATGATGCTTTCGGCCGAGGATATCCCGAACCCGGATAAGATGAAGGATAACGTCTACCACGGCAGCGTGCTGCCCACCATGAACAAAAAACTGATCTCCAACAGCCTGAACGTGCTGTACGCCAAGATCGGCCAGTGCCACAGCAAGGCCCTGACCACCGAGGTCAGCTCCTACCTGATGATGGCCGTGGCCAAGATGTTCCGGCTGCTGTATTCGGCCGAGCCGCACAACGCCGCCAGCATGTTCAGCATCGACCCCATCCGCTGGCGCGGCTGCTCCGATGCCGTGATGCGGATGTCGGAGTCCAACGTGGAAGCGCTGTTGGCCGGACAGGACGTGAACGGCGGCGAGGGCGTGAAGGCCCCCGAGTGCCTTGCCATGACCACCGAAAGCCTGACACGGGAGTTTCCGCTGTATACGCCCAGCCTCTTAAATTTGGTCAAAACCAGCGAAACGCACGTCAAGGGATTGTCGCCGGAAGGGTGATATTCCTGTGAAATTGCCGTTAATTCTGCAAAAAGGACTTGCACTTTTTGCGCAGAAAGGGTATAAACAGAATAGAGGAATCTGGAAATGTGTTTTCCGTATTTTAAGGAGGCTTGTATTATGTCCAACTCCATTTCCCGCCGTGCGTTCCTGAAGGCTGCCGGTGCGTCCGCAGCAGCAGTGGGCGCGGCCAGCCTGCTGGGCGGCTGCAAGCAGAACGGCGACGCCACTGTCGTGGACGTCAAGGTCGGCGACAAAGTAAGCAGCTGGAACGGTCTGGGTGTCCAGCTGACCAGTCTGTTCAATATCGATACTGCACCTGCACAGGCAGGTTATGAGTATGTGGCTGTTCTGGTCACCGTAGTCAACCGCACCAAGGATAAGACCTTTGCCATCGGCGCACAGAATCTGGCCGAGATCAACGCGGCATACCCGGTGCCCCCCACGAGCAATGTTGATGCAAACTTCCATGCACTGGCAGCTGCGTCCACCGATTTTGCAGCTGTCTGCGACGGTCAGAGCGTGGAGTGCGGTGTCAATATCTCTCTGTACAACCAGAACTCCCAGAGCTTCTTGGATTCGACCACCCTGCCCCCGCAGGGCAGCGGCTACCTGCAGCTGATGCTGCTGGTTCCCAAGGGATGGCAGAACCTGCAGGTGACCTACATGCCCACCTTTGTGGAGGACAAGACCATCACCTTCAACATGACGGCCGCTGACGTCACCCGTGCATAAAACGTTTTGCCGGACCCGGCAATGAATGATAACTGTACTTAGAGGAGGAACGACCATGTCCTATACCTTTTCCCGCCGTGATTTTATGAAGTATACCGCTCTGGCCGCCGCTGCCGTGGCGGTTTCCGGCTCCCTGACCGGCTGCTCCAACCCGAATCAGCCCTCCGGTAAGATTGGAGAGACTCTGAGTTTTGGCGCTTCTGACAGCATCTTTGGCTTTGGCGGCAGCTCCGATAAGCATACCCTGACCAGTGTGACCTATAGTTCGGGCGTACTTACCTGCGACATTCAGCATAAGCCGGTTGGCGATAGCTTCTCCTGTGGTAAAGATCGCTACGCTATCATCGTAGATTATGAGAACGGTGATACAAAGGAGTTTAACTCTACTTCGGACGGAATTGAAGTTAATGGCACCGGTGAAACGGCTATGGATAGTGGCAAGACTTATCCTGCTCAGGTGACTTTTAAAAACATCGACTTTACAGATGCTAAGAAGGTTTGGTTCCGTTATTATCCTCACTACACCGCAATCGAGAACAAGACCGATTACATGAAGGATGTCCGTGCAACTTGGGATATCACCAGCGTTGTGATTGCAGGCTGATTTTAATCCCGCATTTCCGGCCCGCGCCGTAAGGCGCGGGCCTTTTTGTACCCCTTGGAGGACAGTTTGTATCCATGTATTTGTCGATGTGATGCAAAATCGGCAAACTTTTTTAGTGGAATTGTTCCTTGTGCACAGTGCGGTTTTCCGGTACAATAAGGATATACAAACGCAGAAAAATCGCGGCGGAACTGCTGCCGCGGTTTTTGTATTTTGCGGTGTAACGGCCGACAAAACCTGAAAAGGAGTGTTGTTTCGATGATCAATATGGTAAAGCTTCCCACCAAGAAGAGCAATCTGTTCCTGCGCGTGGCAAAGGGCCATTTTGCCACCAGCCACAGCCATATCAACTATTACATCGACGTTACGACCCAGAAGTCCCGCCTGTCCGAGGCCAAGGCCGTGGCAAAGGAGCTTGTGGCGGCCTACCAGCACAACACCATCGTGGATACAGTGCTCTGTCTGGACGGCACGCAGGTCATCGGCACCTGTCTGGCCAACGAGCTGACCAAGGACGGTTTTGCCAACATGAACGCCCACCAGACCATCTATGTGGTCACCCCGGAGTACACCACCGGCAGCCAGATCATCCTGCGCGATAATCTGGCACCAATGGTCAAGGGCAAGCATGTGCTCATTCTGGCTGCGTCCATCACCACTGGCTACACCGTGCAGGCCGCTATCGAAGCGGTGAACTACTACGGCGGCATGGTGGCGGGGCTGTCAGCCATCTTTGCCACCACCCATGAATGTCTGGGCTACGAGGTCACGTCCATCTTCGACCCCGCCAGCCTGCCGGATTACGCCAGCTTCGACAGCCGCGACTGCCCCATGTGCAAGGCCGGCCAGCACATCGACGCGCTGGTGAACAGCTTCGGCTATTCGGCGCTGTAACGTACAGAATATCGGAAGAACGAACGAGACAGATCTTCTCTGCGAAAAGAGAGGGTCTGTCTCGTTTTGTGACGCAAAAAATAAGGCCATCCGGCGGCATTGCTCTTGGCAGATGTGTTTCTGCAGGCAGCGGTCGTCGTCGCTGTTGCTCGAGCCCTGTGCCGTCCTCGCTCTGACGTTTGACAGAGGCAGACACAACAAAAAAAGCCTCCAACCGAAGTTGGAAACTTTCGTTTGGCGGAGCGTTCTCCACAGCAGTCGACCCTGAAAACATTATTCCAGATACTGCGGAAGATTCCATGAACCACGCAGTACACGGTGAATTTCTACGATTCTGGCTTCTTCGTTGACCTGATAGAACACCAGATACTGGTCAACGACCATTTTGTGGTAGACGGGGTCAGTGGGATAGATTTCACACATCTTTGGGTTATCGCCCAATTTTGTGATTTTATCCCGCATCTCTTTCAGCACCCGGCTGGCGGTTTTGGGACAGAATCCCGAAAGATACCGGGCGACATCATTCAAATCCTGCACGGCAAGGGGCAGATATTTGATTTTATACGTCATACTGTTCATGGAGCATCTCCCATACGCTTTCGTGGTCTGCCCACTGGGTGCTGGGGTCAGCTGCCTGCTGTTTTGCTTTGGCAAGTGCTTCGGCAACATACCGCTGGTGCAGGAATTCCTCGTACTTTGCGTAGTCCTCCATGTTGATGAGAACGGATTCTCCACGGCCATGATTTGTGATGATCACATGATCGTGATTTTTGAGCAACTCTGAAATTTCAGCGTAATGGTTGCGCAAATCGCGGGATGGACGAACAAATGTCTGCATCATGTGAAAACACCTCCTGTCAGAAGCATTGTATCACAGAATGACTACAATTGCAATGGCGGCGACAGGGCAAGAACCGTCCCGCGGCCACAAATTTTCAAATGTTGCGCCCTTCCGGGACTGCACTTCTGCAACGCTCCCGCGTTTTTGAAGTGGCCCCTGTCGGGGCTAAGCCCCTCCATCTTGCTGGCGCAAGACCGGGCTGCTGCTCGAACGCCCCACTGGGGCGTTCGTTGCTGCGCAAACGCGGTCCTGTCGGGGCGTGCCTGCCCAAAACCCTGCGTGTCAATTGGAGTGATTGTTGTCCTTTATGTATTTCATGATGCAGCATCCCATTACGATGATGGAAAACACTGTTCTCAACCCGAGGTCACCCAGAATTGCGTCAAGAACCGATCCTGCAAACCATGCTGCCAAAGTGAAAACTGTTGCCCAGCCATATCCCATTATGACACACCTCTTTGTTATAATCTGGTCAGTATGCTCACTGGCTTGAGTATACCATACAGCTTGGCAAAAGACCACGGCTATATGCCAGAACTTTCCCTTTTTCCTGCGTACGTGCGTACGGGCTGTGTACGGACGTACGCTGCGATCGACCCGAAACGCAAAATATAGGGGGATGCAAAGCAAAAGGCAGGGCACCACCTCCATGGTGATACCCTGCTTTTGCTCGTTCCTGCTGTTCTGACGATTGAGAAGTCAGCAGCATCTTTCTTGGCAGACGTTCCTATAGGTTGGCCACCGCGGGCTAAGCAACAGCCCGCTGGGCTGATTGCTTACGGTGCTGCGCACCGCCTTACGGGTTGCGTTTGCTGATTTTTCTTCAGCCCCTTGGCGGGGCCTTGAAAAATCAGAACGCTGCCCCAACAACTCCTCCCTGTTTCGGCCGCAGGCCGCGGTCGTCGTTGTTGCTGTTCGAGTCCTGTACCGTCCACCACAATCCCCAGACCAAATGGTCTGGGGATTGTGGTGGAGCATTGTCCACAGCACTCGAACCTAAAACCTCTTCACGGGTGACCGTCTTGGCATCGTCCGTGAAGTTGAAATTGAGCACGACCCGGTCGTCAAAGACGTAGACCGAGTTGACAAAGGTATCAATGATCTGCCGCTGGTGTTCCGTGCTGCCCACGTCACCCTTGCGGAATTTTTCAAGCCAGAACCGAATCCACTCACGGGTCAGGACGGGCTTTTTCAGCTCTTCTTCCAGAATGCTGGTGTTCAGGGCTTCTTTCCGGGCTTCCAGCTCGTCCAACCGCTGCTTGGTGGTCGAGGTCAGGATGCCCTGTTCAATGGCTTCCAGAAGGTTTGCGAGCCGTTTCTCCGTATCCCGGAGCTGCTCTTTCAGAACAGGCAGCCGGGTGTTCTCCTGCTGCTGGGCTTCCATGACCAAATCTATCAGCCGTTCGATAATTTCATCGCTGAAAATCACCTTAATGGCAGTGTCCACCACGAACCGTTCCAGCGGCTCCTTGCGGATGGCTTTCAGGTCGCAATGCGCCTTGCCGTGGCGTTTGGCGTTGCCGCACTTGTAGTAATAGTAGGTGTTTCCCATGTGGCTGGTGCCGCTTTCGCCACCCATCAGGGTGCCGCACTTGCCACAGAACAGCTTGGTGGTCAGCAGATAGCTCACATCCTCTTTTGCAGGCCGACCATGGGCGATCCTGT
>ERZ837487.2805-NODE-2805-length-17044-cov-3.542528_pt1 | contig 17044 bp, 25 predicted proteins | sample MGYA00519911_ERZ837487 | MGnify/ENA primary metagenome ERZ837487 (study PRJEB31850, sample SAMEA3708818) | human gut metagenome | biome: human gut; feature: human-associated habitat; material: faeces | place: China | collected 2014 ...
CTTATTAGTTCTCATAGCGCCATCGTCGCTACCTCCGAAGTAATAGCACTCATAATTATTCTTCAGATAGAAGCTAATAGCATGATTGATGAAATCATCTTCTGTATCAAAGTTTGGATCATCATCATCAGCCTTAACATCGGTAATCTTGCCATTGTTATCCTTCTGGATGAACTTCAGACCATTAATCATACGACCATCTGTTCTGAACGCATACTTCTTACCCTTGATAGTCTTAAATTCACCAGCATAGATATTGCCAGATCCATCTGCATAATACCATGCATCTTCGTCATCATCGTACTTACTCTTATTCAGATATTCAGCAGCAACTACCTTGAACCAACCCTTGCTTACACGAGAACCGTCTTCAACAGAGTTGAAATATCTCCATGCCTGAGAGTATTTAGCGGTCTTGCCATCTTTTTCATAGTCAGCAAAGTTAGTAGTAGCTAAGTTATCAGAAGCTTTTTCCTTATCTAAGGACCATTCAGCTACCATTGCACCATACTGGTCAAAGGTATATTTTTTACCATTGATAGTTTTATTCTTAGTTTCATCTGTGCTGGTAGAATAAACCTTCTTACCATTGGACTTGAAGTAGAACCAACGGGTCTGATCTTCATCATCATTGAATGCTGCTGCAGTATACTTATAATCATCATTGGTTGCTTCGTTGTATGTAACGTCAGTCAGTAACCAACCAGTAGTCATAGCACCGTCATCTTCACCACCGAAGTAGTAAACGCCATCTTTGAATGCGTCATCATCGGTATTGTCGATACGCTCAGCGCTGTTCTCATCTACCCAGCCATACAGCATCTTACCTTCGTCATCGAAAGCATATTTCTTGCCGTTAACAGTCTTTAAAGAAACCTTATCGGAATCTCCCTGCTTTAAAGCTTTACCGTTAGCCTGGAAGTAATACCAGTAATGCTCTGGCTCATCATCCTGTCCAGCATCTTCGTTATCAATAGCTACCCACTGGTTAGCTGCCATAACACCGTCAACATCAACATAGTAGTAGTTGTCGCCATCTTCGATCAGGGTATCTACTGCCATCTCGCCGTTGTTATCTAAGTAATACCAGTTATTACCAGATTTTGCCCACTTATCTGTTACTTTGTCACCGTTTCTATCATAGTATACCCATGTTCCGTCTTCTTCTGCCCAGCCTGTAGCTGCGAAAGATGTCATGGATGCACCGATAGCAAGCAGTGCTGCTGTTGATAATACAGCAACTAATTTTGTCTGCTTCTTCATAATGAATGCACTCTCCTTTGATTTTTGAAATACTTGGTATCGATGGTGCCGTACCAAACAATACTTCCTCTGACGGTTCGCCCGGATTATCCACATCACCGGCATACGCAACAATCGTAAAATAATAGTCCTTTCCGGCGGAAAGTCCTGTCACATCAAATGTCGTCTCTATCGTATTACCTGCCAAAATACTTTCTTTTGAAGTCGATTTGCGATAATAAATCTGATAACCGGTGGCTCCACTGACCGGCTCCCACGCAAGCGTTATCTTTGTCTTTACATTTTTTGTTGCAGTAATTTTTGTCACTTCACCAGGCTGCAGAGCCACAAGCAGGACTTCGGATTCTTTTCCATAATATCCATTTGCACCGGCACGAATTTTCACATATAGAATCTGTCCTTCTTTTAAATTTGTAAATTCGTAACTGGTTTTTGTCGTACTTTTCAAGAGTGAAAAACTACTCGTCTCTTTTGACGAAGTAAAAATTTCATACTCCTCACTTTCCGCCAGCGCATTCCACTCAATCACTGCTTTTTTCTTGGTTGTCTCTTTCCTCCTCAGCCCGGTCACCTGTCTCGGAACAATACGAACCGTATAGTTTATCGTCTTGTCCTGATAGGACAATTCTAATTGCTGCTCACCAATCTTCGTCGTATCGACAGCCGTCATCTTCTCCGGATGCACAAGCTGCTCTGTTGCGTCCTCATAAGTCACTTTGATAACAACATTTTCCTTAGTAAATGTACTTTTATAAGGAAGTTCGATTTCCGTATCGACAACTTCTATCTTTGCAATTTCTTTCGTTTGTCCGGCCGGTGTACTCTCCGCCGCCAAAGTCATTTTTCCATCCAATCCCATTCCTGCAAGCAATCCCATAACAAGAATGAGCGCTATTATCCTACGTTTCATTTTGTACTGCCTCCTATTCTGCCAGTCTCATACTTTTTGTATGTCATCTTTTCGTCTGACACTCACTATAGCCGACAGGTTTGTCACAAAAAAGGCCACGCATCTCTGCGCAGCCTTCTCTATAAATAACAGGGGCACTAGGAATCGAACCCAGCTCTGGAGTTTTGGAGACTCTTATTCTACCGATGAACTATGCCCCTATGAGTAAGTGTTTTTCGCACTCACTCGATTATCATACCTCGTTTTAACTCTTTTGTCAAGCATTTTCTATTCGCTAATACCCTTTTGCAAATGTCAAGTAGTATTGCAAATTTAATTTCTACTTTTTTCACCAAGTAATCCGCAGTCAAAACATCCCTATCTCATTTAAAATATTACAGCATAAAAAGACTGTCTGGCTGGCAGTCTTTTTTCAAATATCCGCTCCCATATCTAATGTAGGAGTACCGCTTCTGGTTCTCCGCGAATCCTTTCTAAAGCACTTTCTCCATCAAACATCATTCTAGGATAATTATTCATCCATTCCTGAATCTTTTTAATATCTGCTGTTCTAACATCATCTAAAACTGTACCTTTTGGATGCCAGCGACGTATCAGTTTATTATTGTTTTCATTCGAGCCTCGCTCCCAACTTGAATATGCATGACAATAAAATACTTGTGTTCTATCTTTTTTATTTCTCCTAGAGCGTTTTAAGCCGTCAAAATCAGAAAACTCTGTTCCATTATCAACAGTTATTGTTTTAAATAACCGGCGGAAACCTTTCTCTGTATATTTCCGCTCCAGCTTATCAAGAATCCTGACTACTTCTGCAGCAGTATGTTCCTTCAAAACCTCAACAATTTCATAACGCGTCTTTCTTTCCGTCAGCACAAGAAATGATTGTTTTGATTTTCCCTGTGCACCTACTACCGTATCCATCTCCCAATGTCCTACCTCGTCTCTGCCTTGTATTTCTTTCGGGCGCAGTTCTATACTGGTTCCCACATTCCTTCTCTTTTGAACTCTTTGCCTTTTCTGTTTTTTTCTAGATTTATGATAAGGGCAGTCCGCCATTGTCACTCCCAAAAACAAATCATTTTTTATGTAATTATATAATTTTTTCATTTTTAAAATCTACTGTAATACAACAGTCAAAACTAATCCATTCTTTAACATACTCTTCCTTATGAGCCTTTTTTATATAATCTAATGCAAGAAGAACTTGTTTAAGATTTTCTTTTTTTATAACTGCTAAAATAGCTGCTGGAGAATATCTTTTTTGAATTATCATATCTTCCACGAAGTGAACAAACTTCCAATCATTCCCCACTTTTAAAGGACGTCCTTTTTCTTTTTGTTTTTCCTCTGCCCTGTTTTGTGCCAAATCCGGACTATATATTGTACGCTCAGACCAATCACTGCTATTTCTCTTTACTGTCTTTCCCCTTTTTAGTTCCCGGTATATGGTACTCTGATGTACTCCTATCTGTTCAGCTATCTCTTTTACTGTATGCTTTGCCTTCCATAAGGCTTCAATTTGCAATCGGTTATTCCAATTTAAATTCTTGTACTTCCCCATATCATCACCCTTTTATGTAACTAGAGACGAGGTTTATTTCCTCGTCTCTATGTATTTTGTATCCTTATTTTAAAATGATTTCGTTAATACCATCTGTTAATGGTATTGCAGTAAAACTAACTCTCTGCGCCTTTTGGCTTCCATTTGGCACCATGCTTTCAAAGATACCGTAATCTCTTCCGGCTTTCACATAAAGCACTAAACCACTTGCTTTCATGATGGAACATGTTCTCATTGTATTCCACTTGTCTGCTTTATCATATATGCTGATTTCAGAACCTGATAAAAAAGCACCTGTAAGAGCATTTTGTCTTTTGATCACAACTTTTGCGTATTTACTTTTGTAATTTCTCCATTCTTTCATTTCATTAGCAGTTGAAGCTGAAAATACTGCTATCTGAATGTCATTATATTGGACGATTGCACCACACTTCCAGCCATCTTCAATCATGGTTCGGTAGTGTCCTGGGCTGTTTTTCCACGCTTTCACAGCAGATGTTAAATTAAAATAGGACGCTAAATTTTCATTCATCCAATGGCAATCTTTTTCAACATACATAATAGACGCCAAATCACCAAAATATGCACTGCAATCGCGCTTTTTATTTTTATGTGAATCAAACCCACTTGTTTTCAATCGGTACAAACCATATGCATACATTTCATCCGACCATTCAAGTGTTTTCGCTCCAGCCTGTTTACGATATTTGTTCTGCAGAGCAAAAGCCTTCTTTGCTTTCTTCTTGGCAGCTTTACTGTTTGCTATCTGCAAATAATTAGTAACTTTAACTTTGTATTTAAAAGTCTTGCGTTTTTTGTTTGCTAAATAAGCCTTAACGGTAACTGTGGTTTGCCCCAGTTTTTTTCCATCAATCTGTATATAAGCACCCAAATTGACATCTTTCTTCAGTTTCGCCTTTGCTATCTTCTTTTTGCTATATTTAACCTTAATCTTTTTTAACTTAAGTTTTCGGAAAGTAAAACACTGGTTTCTACCCTTAATGATAGTAACCTTTTCTGTTTTCACTTTCTTTTTTGCCAAAACTTCCACCGGTGAAGCTAAAACAATTGCCCCCAGCATTACAAAAGTCACTGCTAATAATTTCCCTACTGTTTTCCTCATATCAATCCCTCCACATCTATTAATTCTCTCGAATTGTTATACCACTACTATCTTCGCTAACTAGTCGAATACAATAATCCATCATCAACTGAAAAAACACCTGCGATAATGTGCAGCCCTGCTCTGCCGCTACTTGTTTCAACTGTTCCTTTTGTTCCTCATCGAGATAGACAGAATACAAACTTCCACGTACTACATAATCCGGATGATTCTTTTCCGTAATTCTTAATCTATCATCAATGTGATGATTGCCAGAAAGGAAAGTACGAATTGCCCGTCGAACAAAAACCACCTTTGTTATCTCTTCTCTTTCCGTCAGGTACTTTGCAAGTTCCGCCACATCTTTTGATAGATAAGATGTGAAATATTTCTTCTTACCACTCATAGTTTATCCCTCCATTCCCTTAGGGGTCATTTCTGACCCCCTATCAGTTTTTCCAACTGCCGGATATGAAAATGATACTTTTCTTGGTCCTGTCCGTCAAGTGTAATTTCTTTTTCTTTTATTACAGAAAGGATATTTTTTATGTCTTTCTTAAACTCCGACTGGGTAAGAATAAACTCTTTGTTTGCCTGAGTTGAAATATCTGCCGGAGTAACTTTTTCTCCTTGTTCCGCAGCTTCAGCAATGCTGTCCTGTTCTTTGTCAGAAAGTTCTTTTGCCGCTTTTGCAGCGGCAGACACGGATATTTTCCCCTGCAGTAACGCATCCTTCAACTTTTCACTTCCACTGTTATGTACCGCCTCATAGTTATTAATCTGTCCACGGCTCATTCCGGTTGTCTGTGCTAAAATATCTCTGGTTTTTTCTCCCTTAATACCAACCTGCTTTTCATTTCCTTCGTTATCGACTCCGTTAATATATTCAATTCCCTTCGAGCGGAGTTCTTCAATAATTTTTTTCCACTCCTGAATCTCCATATAACGGTCACCGTCAGTATAAGCTCGCTGCTCCCGGTTGCTTGTAATAATAGCATATCTCTCCTTATTCTCCGGACTTAAATCAAGTTTAACATCCTCTGCCCCTTTTATCACACATGGAATCAAAGTATCTTCTGTCCAGTCTGGAACACCGGCATCCGCAATCAGCTTATCGATTGCCGTTAATCGCCTTTCGCCTCCCAGCAGTCGATATCCTGTTTCTGTTTCCATTACGTGCACTGGTTGAAGCAATCCATATTGTTTAATGGATTCTGCTAATGATTCAATACCTGATATACTGTAGTGGTTGTTAGGATTCTTTTGTATCTGATCACGTGGAATATTTACCACATCCATCACTACTGCACCTTTCGATATATCACTTAATAATCCGGCTCCAACTTTAAATTTTTCTTTTACCACTACATCCTTATTTTCTTCCTGCTCTACATCCTTTATTGAGGGCATCTTAAATTTTCCTGCCATAGTTTTTCCTCACTTTCTATTCTGGGGGTCATTTCTGACCCCTAATTTTCTTTTAGTCTTTCTGATATAATAACCAAAATTAGTATCCCTATAACCAACAATAACATGTCTTTCCAAGGAACCAATCCTTCTCCTACCCTTGGTTCCATGTACATTAGTTTTCCTATCATTGGAACTATAAAAATAGTAATTCCACAAAGAACAGATAATCCCGCCGTCTTTAAAAATATCTTTCTCGCCTTTTTTATTAGAGAAAGTATAAGCATTAGGCTGGAAAAACAAATTAATCCACTGCCTATTACCTTTGTTATTGGCAATATATTTTCCATCATTTTTTCAATATTACTCATTTGTTATCAGCCTTTCTCCAAAATCAACTCTGTCAGTGCCAGGTAATCCTGCGTTGCCTTACATTTATTTTTCCCCTTGTCATATGCCAGCAATGGTATCTGTACCAAACTGCTTTCCTCAAGATTCTTAGAGGTGCTAATACTTACCGGCAAAATGTAATCTGCAAACATTTCACTTAACAATTCATATACACTCTTTGATACATTCTTTCTACCATTCCACTGGGTAAAAAACATACCGCCCATTTTTAATTTTGCATTATATTCCGATACCGCCTCAAACAAATTCATAATAATCGCTACACCCAACAGCGAGCCTCCATCACACCGAAGTGGTACATACATTTCATCCGCAGCCACTAAGCCGTTTACATTAATAATGGATACGGATGGACTACTGTCTATTATACAATAGTCATATTCCTCTTGTACACCCCTTAAATATCTTTGTAACCGAAACTGCTGTGGGGTCTTAACGTCTGCTTTCATGAGTTCTTCTGCCTCGGATAAGGTCAGGTAACTCGGTATAATGTCAAGATTCTCATACACGGTATGTTGAATGCATTCGTGTATGTCCTCCACTCTGTTCAGCAACAAATCCTCCACCGATTTTTCCAACCTCTCACAAGTGCCTTTATAAATGTTGTAGAAAAGTTTCACAAAGTCAACTCTGCTATACATTGTCGTACTATTCATCTGAGGGTCTAAATCAATTAACAATACCTTTTTGTTATATTTAGTTGCCATCATATGAGCTATTGTTGTTACCGATGCTGTCTTGCCTACGCCGCCTTTGTTATTTAAGAATATTATTGTTTTCATTGCGTTCTCCTTTCTTGTATTTCATTTGATATATATAGTATATATCATTTTCATTATATTGTCAAGCCTTTATGCAATTCTTTTATTCCAAACTGTTTTCAATCATCCGATCATGTTCTCTTTGCAGTTTGGTCTTTTCCCATTCAGATTTTAGACCTTTTTTCAATTTAGAGATACTTACACTTAATCGATTCCCCTGCTTTCGCGCTACGTATTTACGGTTATATTCTTTTTTTTCTTTATGGTCTAAAGTGTTTTTTCCTTTAGGGGTCATTTCTGACCCCCTAGTGCCTTTCTCCTGTTTATCGTAGTCTCTAATCTCCTTCAAGATAGCATTTCCCATTCTCGAATACATATCGTCCATCTTTCCTTTGGCATAATCAGAATCCCCACCATAAGCTTCCCTGTATTTTTCCGTCTGTTCCTCAATCATCTTTTGGAACTGTTTGAATTCTTCTTTATGATATTTTTCAATATAGCATAAAGTGATTTCATCAATTTGTGGTTTTAAGGAATGCATAATAGGATTATTATAATTCCACATATTCCGATTACAGTCCGGCATATTTTTATGTAGTTCTAAAAACATCCGGCATAACTCTTTATCCTTAACCAGTGGATGTTCTCTTTTTTGTTTTAGTATGCTGTCCCGAAGTATACTGTTTATTTTTAAGTTGTTCTCTCTTTCGTTTATTATTTGATTTACTACCTCTCTCTTGCAGGTATCAATACTGCTTTGCTTGAATTTCCCTTTATATTCTTCCTTCACTACTGGCTGTCCGTCTGAATCTAAGATGGGTTCCTTTACCGTCTTACCATTCACTTCACGATTTTTGTATTGGATATACTTTTTCTTTTCCCGCATTGGTTCCGGCTCAACAGTAGCGACATGCACATGGATATTGTCTGTATTATAATGTATGGCAGCACTCCAAACAGCATTTTCTAATCCTTCTTTTTCAAGCATCTTATGTACAGCGGAACGAGTAATCCCCTTCACCCTTTCTTCATCCAGCACTTTATCTTTTGAAGAATATAATCCGTTTTTCTCTAGCCACTTATTATCAAACGAGATTACCGTCTGCCACATCAGACTGTCTTTACTCTGTGCCTGCTTAAAAATATCCTTAAGTTTAGTTTTTTCTTCCATTGTTTGAACATCCCCTGTTTCCGTAAAAAGCCCAGTGCTTTTCTCCGGATTTCCCATGTAATCTTGATACAGATTATACTTTGATGTATTGTTACTTCTCGCCGCCTCTTCCCTATCCACATAATCAATGTAAGAGTAAAATGCTTTTGAACTGCTTTTACAAAACTTCGTTACAACTACAACGCCGGCCTTTACATGATTCATTTTTTGCCTCCTTTTCCCAAGGGGTCATTTCTGACCCCCTGTTTACTGCAATGGTCCTTCTATCATTTAGGGGTCATTTCTGACCCCCTGTTTACTGCAATGGTTCTTCTATCACTTAGGGGTCATTTCTGACCCCCTGTTCACCGCAATGGTTCTTCTATCACTTAGGGGTCATTTCTGACCCCTAAATAATTTATCGTTCGATTCCCTTATGTTTATGTTTTACCGGAGGATGTTTTTGATTGTATTGCTGAAACATATTCTGCAAATTCTCCTGCCCTTTCTCCAATGGATTTATTTCCACATTTTTCTCATTCCTCAGCTGCTTTCCATCCTTTATCTCCGGAAGCAAGTCATGAACCTTATTCAGTTCACCATAATCCAATCTGTTAATGCACTCTTGGAACCATAAATTTTCCTTTTGAAATAATTTTATATCTCGGACAACACGAAGTCTGGTTTTATTTTTTATCGAATGATAAACGCTGCCTTGCCTATGTTCATATCCTTTTGAAATCATAAAATTTTCAATATCCTTATAAGCACTGGTATAGGTTTTCCCCGTTTCTTTTGTATATACATCCTTGAGTTTATTGGTATCCAAATCAAATGCAATCTGAACACGCCTACTCATATAACTTCTTTCCTTCCTCTTGCTCAATCTCTTCGGTTGTTTTTATAATATCTTCTTCAAGCTCGCCATCTTCCCAAAATTCCCATCTTTTAATAATTTTACGAAACCATTCTGTTTCCTGGCACACCATGATTGCATTTCCAAACCTCGCCAATTCGGTTGAGCAAGTCACGCCTACATAATGACCATCCCTTTTCTTTTTAATTTCCGGCACATCATGAATCTCATCAAGATAAGCCTTTATCTTGTTAATATCAAGATTTCTCTCTTTTATTTTCTTCTCATCAAACTCAATAATTTCTTCAAACATAACTTGTTATCTCTCCTTTTTTCCTAGGGGTCATTTCTGACCCCCTGCTATCATTTTGCCTTTTCAACTTGGGGGGTCAAAAATGACCCCCTAATGCCCCCCTATTATTTTTTCCAAGATTTCCGTGTTGGTTGCAATCACATCCGCAGCCTGTTCCAACCTTTCTGCCAGTACATTTACCAGATCCGCATACTTTTTGTCCAAATCAATAACATCTTGCACCACCGCACATCTTGATACTATTTTTTTCAAATATTCATTTCTGCTAAGATGCTGCTTTCTTGCCAGTTCATCCAGTTTAGTGACAACCACAGGATCTACATTTCTTATTTTTATTTCCATTCTATCACCATTTTTCCAAAATTTCATCAGGGGGTCAGAAATGACCCCTAACCATATTACTGCGATTCTTTGCTTTTTCTTTCGTCACTTTTTTGTTTAAAATGTGCTATCTTTTTTTTCAATTCGTCCTTGCTTTCTTTAATAACCGGATGCGTGATTTCTCCCACCCGATAACAGTTTTTTGCATTAAAAAGCCAAAGCAAAGTGTTAAGCACATCCATCATCATGATTGTGTTCTGTTCTGCCGTCTGCACTCCCCAGCGGATTCGCTCTTTTGGCAGATAGTTTTCCTCAAGCTCTTTTCGCACAGCCACCGCCAGTTCTTCAAATCCCTGCTCATGCTTATGTATCAAATAGGACACTGTTTGTCCATCCGATTTAAACCCATATTTTTTCTTTATAGCATTTAATAATGTAACATCCTCTTCCGATAAGTGAATACACTTTTGTTTCATAATCCCTCTCCTTTCTTGCTATATATATTATATTACTTTTTATCCTCTTGAATGTCAAGAAAAACCTATATCAGAGAGATATTTTTTCTTGCTTTTTATGTAAAAATCCATCTATCACTTAGATATAATTTAGCCTGATAGTGTCCCCACGGAAATGTTCGGCTTTGCCGAACCCCCACAGCAATGTGGGGTCAATTTCCCCTTATGCTCTTAATCTCTCTCTCGTTTTATCGCCTGAGAGAGATTCGTAGTAGGACTGTTGAGCTTTGTGTGATAACCGGTGCAGTTTTTTTGTGTGTTAAGTTGTTGGCAACTTGGTAAAGTTGTCAATGACTTATCCATCAAAAAATCCGGTTATCCATCGAAATCAACGGTCGAATTAATTTTTCTTTTTGATTGGGTGAAGCCCAATCCGATAAAAAGAAAAAATCCATTCGGACACTTGTGTCCTTACTCTCTCCCTGGGAGGGGGCAGGGAGAGGGAGACACGCCTGCGTGTCGGCAGAGGGTCGGAATGGTACCATAAAAAATAAAAACAGAAAACGATACCGCCCCAACTTAGACAAGGAACTCCTGCAGCGAATAACCAGTCATCGCAATTAGAATCTGATTCTTTGCATCAAATTCAACTTCCGAAATACTATCTTCAAAACAGGAAATTACACTCTTTCCTATTTCACGAACTGAATTATCTTCTTCCGTCAGTGCTTCTAAAATACGATTTCCCAGCAAATCATAATCCATATGCTTTAATTTTTCACATTCTTCTGTATAACAAAATGAACTTTCACACATAAAAATCACCTCACTTTTCAAAATAACCATATTCTTTAAAGCTGCAATATCCTTTGCCAATAATAATAAAATCAAGAAACTGCATTTCCATCATTTCTGATGCCATAACCAGTTTTCTAAAAACTGAAAAATCATCTTTGGAAGCTGCCACCGAACCACTGGGATGATTATGGACAAGAATCATTCCAGATGCACCACAAAGTAGTAAACGAAGAAAAACTTCTCTGGAACATAACAGTGATGCGTTTACGCTTCCATGTGAGATTTCAAAAAAGCCTATCGGTTTCATTGCGGAATTTACCGCCAGCATATGAACATATTCTTCTGCTTTACATTCCAAAAAGAAAAATTGATTCAAAACTTTTACAAGAACATCCGGACTGGTTATGGTTACTTCTTCTTGTAGAGAAAATGTATTCATTTGAGTTAGTATCGGCATCCGATCACCGTTTAATCTTACATCATATTGCCCTACTACCATATTCGCTCACTCCTTTATTTCAAAAGAGGAAGGAACTTTTGTTCCCTCCTCTAATCTGCTATTAATTCAAAAATTGACTTATCGTTCCATCCTTCCAAATGTATACACTATCTGTCAATTTATCTTCCAATGCAACTGCAGTTGCATTAATCTCTTTTACCATGCCGGCAAAAGTAAGCAAGTCCGATTCCGATTGGAACGGAACACAAAGACACTCGTGAATCGAACTTGGCAGGATGGCAAAGCAATTTCCCAACTCCGGAACTAATAATGAGAAATTGGATGCATCCAATAAGACACCGGCACCATTAATCTTAGACGTATTAGTTATCGCAATCATTGATATATCCGTATCCGGATTACATTCAGGAACAGGAACTCCCATGCTCTTCATAACCTCACGTATATCCATGAATTGTATCTGAGCTTGAAGATTCCGTTTTGCAGCCTCAATCATTTCATCTTTGTCTACGTCCATGTTTTCTAATAAACAATCTGTTATTGTTATGGACGCAAGTTCCGATTCAATTTCCGAATGTACCGGAATATAAAAAGAAAATGCTAAATCCATCTCATGCCGATACACTATATGATTTTTCTTCAATTGAGCTATATTGTCATCAGAATAGACACGAGGAAGTACTTTCTGTAACAAATACTCACGATTTAAGAAGTCAGAGACTTCAATATTACAACCATGTTTTTCATAGCAATGACGAAGTTCCTCTACAATTTCCTCATCCGGCCGATTCCAAAAATCATCATCCATATAAAGGATTGGAGAACTGTTGTATTTAGCACTCTGCAAAACCAGTCCTCTTTTTACCTGGTTGTTTTTAAATCGCTCCTGCAGCCTTACGGAAAACTCATCTTGTTTCAATAAAGTGTTCAATTCGTTAATTCGTTCTGTTAATGTCATCATAATGAACTCCTTTCTGCGCCATGCGCTCAAAAAATAAAAAGTCCGGGATTTACTTAATCCCAGACTCTGTATTTACCATTAATTGTTGTTACAGTGCCAATAATCGCACTTAAAGCATCCCCCCAAGTGATTGCCTGTTTGGCCGCTTTCTGTTCCTTCATCCATTTTCGGAAATAAGGAAACTGTTGTCTGGAAGTCGTATCAAACACAAACTCCAGTTGCTTTTCAAAACCGTCATCCCGGCATCGTTCCATATATTGCAGATGTTCTTCTGAACAGTCAATTGCTGTTATGGTAACTACTCCGTGTGAAAGTTTTACGGATGTAATTTCAATCGTCATTGCTGCAGTCCTCCTTTTTGTCATGTTTATTCAGTTTTCAAGGTTCAAAAGCAACTCTTTGTTGCTGATTTTCGTAAATCACAGGTTATCTTTCTAAAACAAGGGGCAAGGCGTAGCCGGTACGCCGTCAGGGCAACCCTTGTTTTAGAAGGATGTTCTGTGATAGAAACATCCGGCAACCAAGAGTTTTTGAACCAGAAAACAAAAATGACAAAAGAAGGACTACTGCGATACGGCCGAAACAACTTGCTTTTCTTCCCGCCGGGGAGATGTCACCGGACATTTCGCCCTGCGAACCGGTGACAGAGGGGGATAAAAAAAAGCACTCATTCTTCCATAATTTTTTCTGAAAGAAAGAGTGCTTTTTGTCCTTTTCCATAAATTCATTGAATATAATAGTTGAAGCTACTACGGAAATCCGTTATAATGTACTTAACAAGAGAACTGATGACTAGAACACACCTAGCCGCCGGAAACCAAAACAATAAAAAGTAGTGCCTTAGTTTAACGTATACTGTAGGGTATATATATTTATGTTTATAAACATATATTTGATAGGTAAGTTATCATATATCTTTTTCTCTTTCCTTTATATGTTTTTTTGATATACTGTGTTTATACTCTATGGAGGAAATTTAATTATGATAAAAGAATTTATAACCGATATTTGCGAATTACTGAATATAGATGTGCCACATGTTTCATATGACACATCACATTTCCCTACAAAAACCACATGGGCACAATGCGAACCCATTACCAACACGATTTACTTGTCCAAAGCGGATAAAATAAATCCAGATTATTTGTTCAGTATCGCACATGAAATTCGTCACATTTACCAATTTCAAACAGATAAACAATTCTATTTATCTGACTATAAGCCATCTGATGAATGTTCATCTGTCGATGAATACAATCTTCAGATGGCAGAAGTGGATGCAAATGCTTTCGCATCCATTGTAATGGCAGATTTCTTTTCAGTCAAGCCGCAATGGAATGGGTTATCTAATATTGTAGTTTTTGAAATAAACAAACGAATTAATATAATAATTCGTGAGCTAGGCGATTAATCCTCTTCTCCATCTCATCATAAGAACAACTTTCATTATCTTCAAATGCTGGCATTAGAGTATAATTATTAAATTCTTTTGTTTGTGTATTCCAATCTCCACCAGACATAAAACATAAATCTCCACATGCCATAACACCTAACTTATCTAATTTCATTTGAGACTCTACAAGGTTCTTTATATATGTAGTCAAATATTCTCCGTTTGGCAGCTTATAGTTTCCTTTTCTTTTGTCGATTTTCCAAATACTACGCAATTTAATTATTTTTTTAAAATCTTCTCTCTTCATTACTTTTTACCTTTGTTAGATGCATAATCTAACTACCTTTCTTTTTTGATTGGTGGCGGCGTGTGCTTGGTAGGCTTGCCGCCTTTTTTGTTTCTGTATATAATATAACCTAAAACTAGAATATTGTCAAGTGTTTTTGTAATCTATTTTGAGAATATTTTTTCTTGCTTTCCTCCTATATATATGATACAATTAAAACACTAGGAGGTGATGAACTTTGATAAGATATAAAACCGATGTTCTTGAGTTGCTAAAAAAGCACGGATACAATCAAACACGCATACAAAAGGAAAAACTGCTTTCAGGACAAACAAACGCAAATTTGCGAACTGGTAAAATGGTAAACCTTGATACCATAAATAAAATTTGTATTATGTGTCGCTGCCAACCGGGGGATATACTGGAAGTGATTCCGACGGACGAAGAAAAAATAAAATTCTTTTGAAAAAGTAGTTGACAATAATCTAAAAGTAGGTTATAATTGACTTATCAAAAGAAAGAAGAGAGGAGGTGCCGCATATGGAACAGAATAGAATAACGATTCCCCAGTGGCAGGGAATCAAAGCAGGGCAGGAAGTAGAAACCGGATTTCCGGGAATCGTTCTTACGGCTCCAAGTGAACCGGGGGAATATACCCTTTATGAATGCGCAGAGGGTAACACCCATGCCGGATGGGTATTAAAAAAAACAAAATAAAAAAATCAAAAAAAAAGAAAGGCGCGGGAGGCCGTGGAAAGGTGAAGAATATGAGAAAGTTTTTAATCATTGAAAGAAATGGAAATAAAAGAATTATTCATGGAATTATTGAATCTGATATGTTTCCGTCAACTATTCAAAATGACCATGAATACAGTTTGAAAAACTATGGTGTAGAATACGCTGATGTGGTCGAAGTAACCGAACATTGTCACATTGAAATTTAAAAAAAGAAAGGAACGCCAAAGGCGTGAAAAGGTGAAGAATATGGATAAAATTTATGAAGTCGAGTATATGCTCGGCGATGAAGAAAAAAGTGACTACGTGATTGCCGATAATGAAAGTATGGCAAGTGATGTTGCGTATTTTCTTTTTGGTGAGGCAGAAGATGAGCCATACAAAGAAATTGGAATCTACGATAATTCCATGTATGATTTTTTCGTTTTAGCGAGGGAAGATAAATATGGAAATTATCAAAATATGATTTTTAACACAAAAGAAGAGGCGTTATCAAAAATTGGCGTTGATGGATGGGAAAAAGATGATTTAAAAGTTTATTCTGATGGATTAATTATGAGTCTTGAAGAGTATGAAATTTAAAGAAACGTGAATTAAAAAGAAAGGGCGCAGCACAAGCTGTGAAAAGGTGAAATAAAATGGAAAGAATTAATATGTGTAGATTGTTACACGGAAACAATCGTTATAGTTATAAAGAATTTGAAAAATTTGAGCCACTTGATACTATATGTGGTGATGCTTCTGCACCTGATGAGATTAAAATTTGGTCAGAAAAAGACTTTGATTATGATTTTGATGCAATGAAAGAAACTGCAATGGAAGAATTAGAAGGAAAATTCTGTTCAGCAACTTATTTTGAAAAATTGATTGAAGTTGATGAATGGAGTTTGGAATTTTATACAGCAGATGAAAATGGTGAATTTATTGAAGGCTCTGACTACGAACCTGCACCAACGAGATATATGGTTAATCATAATACTGGTGCAGGTAATGAGGACGCTTATTCGATTGAAGAAGCTAAAAAGAAAGCTGAATTGGGTATTAATTATACGCAGCAGTCAATTGACATATTCGACAGGGAGAAAGAAGAAGTCATTGCAACGCTTCCGTGGTGCGGAGTTGAACCAGAAGATGATGATGATCCGTTTGAAGAGATTGGCGGCGGTTTCTACGGTCAGTGGGTAGATTTATAAACAGATTCCAGAAAGAAAAATTTGAAGAAACTTGAATACAAAGAGATTTAAGATTTGAGGGATTTGATGACTGATTATAGTTTAGGAATAGCATATGGAACTCCTAAGAACGATAAAATTTGGAATAAGTGGGAACAGATGATTAACAAACTAGGCAAAAGATAAGAAAAGGCAGCCTTTAGTCGCCCTTTCTTATCTTTTAAATTTCCTGACTTTTTTCAAACTAACCCACTGCCACTTTCCGTCCTTTTTGTTCAGCTACCTTCCCCAAGCTCCGACAACTTTGGAAATCTTTAAAACTTCCCTCGCTATTCTAATTAGACTTATCTGCCTTTCAAAGTATACGCTTGCTTCCTATAATTTCAAGTCTTTTTCTTTTTTACTGTATCAATTCCCTTATTCCTAGAGACAACTTTTAAGTACACTTTCCTTACTGACAAGCTGGCAAGAATTATTAGTTTGATATACTCACATCTAGAAAATTAAATATTATAGATAAGAAAGACTGTATAGAAAGATTAGAAATAATATGCTCCCTTTATAAATCCGAAATTTTTCCCATAAATCAAAGGTATTCCCATCTTTTCTAACGGAAAAATATTAGACTTTACTTATGCACATATATCATCTAAATTAGACCACCTCTGATTTACCGGGGAAATATATTAGACCATCTTCTATTTTTATACACTTTTTTAGACCGCA
>ERZ837487.2810-NODE-2810-length-17023-cov-4.245757_pt1 | contig 17023 bp, 8 predicted proteins | sample MGYA00519911_ERZ837487 | MGnify/ENA primary metagenome ERZ837487 (study PRJEB31850, sample SAMEA3708818) | human gut metagenome | biome: human gut; feature: human-associated habitat; material: faeces | place: China | collected 2014 ...
GAGGTGAAATCCCCGGGGTACTCCGGTTGATGGCCGTCATATACCACCTGAAAAACATGCCATCTCTGAGAAAGCAGCGAGATCGTGTCGGCAAAAGCCCATACAGGCTCTGCCGTGCAGGGGAAAAACAGCAGCGTCCGCTCCTGCGCCTGCCCGTGTTCCAATATCTGCATGGCTCACCCCTCCGATTTCACGCACTCTGCGTAGGTCAGCGGGAACGAGGCTTTCAGCACGGTGCTTTTCCGCACCGTCCAGCCGTTTTCCCGCAGGAACGAAAGGTAATCTGCACTCGTCCACTTGCTGTGCAGCGGAAAGCCTGCCAGCTTCATAAAAAATGCTTTAACCTTTCCGAAGAAAGCGTTATCCGCATGGGTAAAGGTGGGCGCGACCAACACGCCGTCGTCCTTCAGCACGCGACGAATTTCAGAGAGGGCTTTCTCCGGTTCCGGTACAATGTGCAGCGCATTGACCACGATCACCACATCGAAAGACTCGTCGGCATAGGGCAGATGGAACATATCCTGCACCGAAAAATAGAGTTTCGCAGATTTTACGCCCTGTTTTGCCTGCTCGATCATCTCTTTGGAAGCGTCGGTAGCTTCAATATGGTCAGCAGAGCGGACGATATGCTTGGCAATCAGCCCTGTGCCGGTGGCCAGCTCCAGCACGGTTTTGTGCCGCACCACAGGGCGCAGCAGCTCGTACAGCCGCTCGTAAGCCGCTGCATCCTTGCGCATGAAACGGTCGTACCGCCCTGCGTTTCTATCCCAAAAGGTTTTTGGACTTTTCATCACTTTTCCTCTTTTTGATTAGCATAAGCTAACTATCATATATAGAGACTTGTTAGAGAATGCTAACTGCGTTGTTTTTGAAAAGCCGCATTTCTGCGACTTTTCCTTTGTCCTTATAATAGCAAGCATCACTGCTCCTGTCAAGATTTTGCAGCACGGACCATTTCAAAATTCCGACAACCGGACATTCTTTCCCTGCAATCGCATTTGTGGGATGATTAATTTATGGGACAAAAGCCAATAAAGCCATACAAGCAGTTAAAACAAAAGCAGAAAGCAAAAATTTCCGACTATATGTATTTGGAAACACAATGATAACCGGATACAGCAGACGGTATCCGTAATTTTACAAGATGCGAATGGGGTTGTCTCAGGAAAAGCAGCCTGTGAAAAAGCAAAGGGGGCTGTCTCAAAAAGACAAAGTGCCCAAACAGAAGAAATGTCTGTCATTGCGAACCAGTCCGCAGACTGGTGTGGCAATCCCCCCGATTTTCGAACAATTACGTCCGAAAATCGAGGGGATTTACTTCTATCCGGGAGATTGCCACGCCAGTGACGTCGGTCATTGGCTCGCAATGACAGCTTCTTTTAGGCTATTTTGACCCATTTGAGACCTTAGTGAGGCAATCTCTGTGGGGCTATTGGCTGTTACAGCGCCGGTGGTGTCCACAGGTCGCTGCTGCCGCCGGAGGAGCCGCCGCTGCTGCCGCCGTCTTCCGGGGCGGGGGTTACCACCAGCGGAGTCTGGCGCAGGGTGGCGGAGGCGGCGTAGAACCGCTCCCCATCTGCCTGGACCAGGGCGGTGAGGCCTGAATCCCAGAGTACCGTCAGGGGCTTGTTGGTATACAAAGTCTTGACCTCCTTGCCAAGGAGCAGATAGTGTTCGTAGAGCTTGCAGTTACTCCCCGCATACCCTTCCCAGGGGGTGAAGGTCTGGGCATCGGCCAGCCAGGCTGTGGGAATATAGGCGGTGGTGCCGTCAGACTCCAGGATGGCGGTGTAGCCCGGAAGCTCCGGGGCGGTGCCGGATTCCAGAACGGAAACCCTGTCCCCGTAGTCACAGAACCGGAGCACCAGGGGCACGCCGGAGACCTTCACCTTGGCTTCGCCGGTTTTCACCTTGTCAGCCAGGAGCCGGAGAGTGCCGGGGTGCATCAGGGTGATGTCGCCGCCGTCCTGGGGGCCGGAGCTGCCGGAGCCGCCGGAACTGCCGGAGCCGTTGTCTGCCGGGGCCTGATAGGGGTAGCGGCTCTGCTGGGCCAGGGGTACGAAGCCGGTCTGTTCCCCTGCCTGCACATACAGGCAGTTTTCCAGTTCCTCCAACACCTCCAATTTGGTGTTGGTGGCCAGCTTTTCCAGGGGTTCTCCCAGGCAGGAGAAGTCCGGGTAGAGCCCCGCGTTCCACAGGGCGTAGGCGGTGCGGCGCTCAAAGGGTTCATCCGGGAAGCGGAGGAAGCCCGTCCCTACAAGGCCCTCCTCCTTCTCCGCCGTGACCTTGGCATAAGTTCCCTCATAGCCCGTGACCTCCAGGGTCTGCCCCCCCTCCAGCAGCAGACGGATCACCGGGATGCGGTCCCCCATGACCTGGACTTCCCTGGTTTTGGGTGCGGTGGTTTCCGGGGCGGTGGTCTCCGGCGCTGTCTCCTGCGTGGTGGGGGCCGTGGAGGCGGGAGGCTCCGTTGTGGGGGCCTCCTGCCCTTTTCCGCAGCCTGCCGTCAGCAGGCACAGGGCCAGAAGCAAGGCCATATATTTTTTCATTTGGTTTCTCCTCCCTGCTCCGTCTTGCCGTAGACGGCATCGATGATTTCATGGATGTACTTGTAGCCTGCCGTGCCGGGCTTGTAGGTATTCTCGTTCTGCTTGGCGATATAGCCGATGGACCGGCTGACGCAGCCGCCGTAGAGGGTGACGGTTTCGCCGGTGGTCATATCCTTCAGCTTGATATAGGGCCGCAGGGTCAGCGTATCCTTGCAGTCCTCCAGACTGAAGCCCACCAGGACGTTGGTATACTGGATCATCCCGTTCGCTCTGCTGAAAATCGGGTCAGCCTTGCCCTTTTTGTAGGCGAAGTTGTGGCTTTTACTGTTTTCCAGGGTGGGGGTCCCGACTCCCCGCATGACCACAGTGCCGTATTCTTCCAGGGTGTAGCCCCCCAGGCCCCGGGCACCAGTCAGGGCCGTTCTCGCATCCTCGCCGATGCCGGTGATCATGCGGATGCCCTTGGTGCCGGTAAGGCGGATGGAGCAGCCGGCGTAGTTCAGAAGATTCGCAAACTCGGTGATTTCCTCGGCCTTCGCGCCGCCTTCCTGACGGGTAATACGGAACACCTGCATACCCGTAGGATAGTTGGTGCAGGAGCCCGTCGGCGTGCCGTCCTTAAAGGAGTAGATGGTCAGCAGATCGCCGGTTTCCGGCAGGTTGACATAACGCGTACCATTCATTTCCTCAATGGGGTATTCCTTCCCATCGACGGTCACGGTGGTCTTGCCGTCAAATTCCGGTTTGCCCGTCACATCCAGGTAATTGGCAGGTATCTCGACGGTGAAGGTAACTGTGCCGGTTCCGCTGTTGTTTTCCCCGTAGATCACCGTGAGTGTGTGTTCGCCAGGCTTCATCGAGACCTGCAAAAACTCCGGCTTCAGCGTCAGGGTAAACGGTTCGTCTATCGAACCGCTGACTGCCAGGAAACTGGGAGTCGCCGTGATGTGCATTTTGCCGTCCAAGAGGACTTTGGAAAATTTCCGGGTCTGGCCGTTGACGGTGAAACTCAAGGGGTTCCAGCTGCCCTTGTACCAGGTCTGGCCGTCGCCCTCGGTAATCGTCCAGGCGTTCAGCTGGGCTTCCAGCCGAACCAGCTTGTCAAGCTTCGTGCTGTCCACCAGGGTCTTCTGGTGGTCGGTCAGGTCGCTGTAGGCTTGCCGGGCGGGCTTGATCTGGGTATCCTCCACGGTCTGCTGGTACGGCTCCACGGAATCCGGCAGGGCGGCGATCTGCGCCTCTACCGCCGCCACCTGATCCAGAACCTGACGCAGCTGCGCAATCCGAGCCAGCGCATCGTTAATTTCCTTCTTCTCCGGCTCGGTGGCGTAGGTCACATCCAGACCCTTGAGGGTCGCTTCCACCTCGTCCAGGGTGGCACGGTCGGATTTCTGAATTGATTCTTCCAGAATGCCGTACAGGCGATCGGTCAGGTCGGTAAGGGGCTTCATGTACACGGTGATGGAGGCCTCGTTGCCGCACCGGTCACCCGCCGTGATGGTATAGGGTCTGCCGTCGTTTTTCAGCTTCAGCTTGATCGGATTCTCATCTCCGCCATTCGGAACCACTCCGATTGAGCCTTTCGCCATATACCAGTCCGGCATACCGTCGTCATGAATCTCCATCTGCTGGGTCACATAGTAGGTTTTCCCATTCTCCACGCCGGAGAAGGTGGGCGGATTGCTCTCCTTGACCAGCTTGCCGGTGCAGGCGTAGCCCGCATTATTCGCCTTGTCCAGCGCCTTGACGTAGAGGTAGTACACCCCGTTCTCGGTGATAGGCACTTTGGCTTGATTCGTCCCGGTCAGCGGAGCCGACACCCAGGAAGCGGTGTCCATTTCCGCCAGGGTCAGGGGTGTCTGGGACAGGCAGTACCAGATGCTGGCCACGCCGGAGCCACGATCCGCTGCCGAAATCACAAAATCGCCGTTCACAAAGTCGTCCGCCGGATTCTTCTGGAAGCCCTCCCACTTGACATAGGCCAGGCTGTTTTCCGTAAGCTGTCTGCCCTGGATGGAGGCCTTGGGTTCCCGGTTGTCCGTCTTCACGCCGGTGACGGTGATGGTGATGTCCTTTTCGGGGGCAGTCAGTGTGACCGCACCATCATTGCCGAGGGTCAGCTTCGTTTTCTTGCTTCCAGCTTCCGCCCAGATGCCAAAATCTGCGGCCTTATACGCACCCACGGAATCCAGTTGGAAGGTCAGCTTCACATCCTCGTGCCAGTCCAGCTGAGTCTTGCTTGCCGTCAGGGTGTAGCCTTTCTGATTCTCCGGCAGGGTGACTTCCAGCTTCCGGCCGGACTGGACGGTGACCTCCTGAGTAGCGGAGTGCTGATAGTTCTTCGTCTCTGCCAGACGGATTTCATAGGTGACTCCCGGGGTAAGCGTCATAAAGGTCTGACCCTGGGATGCCGGTATCGGTCCAAAGGTCGTCTCGCCCTTCTCCCGGATTTCATAAACGTCTGCGGAGGGCAGCAGGGTCACACCGCCGTCGCCCTTGCCGGAGATGGTTTCGTTGACCACCGAAATGTTGGCGATCTGGGCGGCCTTTTGAATCGTGACTGCCAGGCTCAAACTGGCTGTGGTGTAGTTGGTTCCTCCTGTCCAAGTCGCACACAGCATGTAGGTACCGGCACGTGTCGGGTTCGCACCCGTTTCCAGTCTGATGGAACCGTCTCCTGTCAACCAATAGTAGCTGAAAGTACCGTCCGGGTGATTGGAGGTGAAGTTCTCGGCCTTGGGGGTGGGAACCGTGTCGCCATAGGTAAACTCGGTGGGATAGTTCTTGTTTACCAGAATGCCCTTAGCCTTGGTCACGGTGATCTCAATGACCTCACTCAGGGTGTAGTCCCCCACGGTGACGGAAACCCGGTAGGTATGCTCGCCCGCGTTCACGCCCGCAGGCAGGGTGAAGCTGGTTCCGTCTTCCCCCGTGAAGGTCTGGACAGTGCCGTCGGACATCACCTTAGCCCAGGCGTAGCTGGCAGTTCCGCCCTCGCTCAGCGTGGCGGAAGCGGTCAGGGTCACGGTCTGGCTCTCGCCGTAGGGAACAGAGGTTTTGTTGGCGGTGAGGGTCACGCTCTGAACGGGGGGTTTCTTCACAGCTACTTTTTCCAAGGTTTGACTCGCGGCCGCCTCTGCGGCGGAAATCCAGGTGTTCCTGTCAAAGCTGAAGTAGGCACCGCCCTCGGGCAGCAGGTCTGCTACGGAGCCGATTTCAACCCACACTTCATTGAAGTGGATGCTTGCGGCGGTATCGGCAATGGTCACCTTTGCGCCGTTCCACACCTCCAGCTTCTCCATTCCGGACATGTCACTGCCTCTGTTTACAATCTGCAAACTGCTTCCCTGAATGCATGTCAGGTCGCACGCCAGATTCTTGCCGTTCAGATCCAGGATGCCGCTTATCCTACCAAAGGGGTGACCTTCCTCCACGGGTACATCCTTCAGCAGCTTCAATGTGCCGCGCTTGCCATCGCAAATCTCGTCGAGTGCCGATAGGAAATCGGTATAACCGGCGGTCACGCCGTTCTTGGTCACGGAAGCCACAAAGCCTGTGGCATTGCAGTAGGTGCAGCGGCCGGAGCTATCCAGGCCGGTGTGGGGGCAGGGTTCGATGGTCAGGTCGTTAAGAGTATTGTCCGACTGGCTGATGGCACGGTCATAGGGCAGATATTCGCTGCCGCTCTTGGCAGCGCAGCCGGATTTCAGCAGGCTCCCCAGGGTCATCTGGAAGCTCTCGAAGCTGTTCAGCCAAAGCTTGCCGATGGTGCCGCCCTGGAGCAGGATGGTGCCCTTGTTGTCGCTGCGCCAATTGCTGATATTCAGCTCACCCAGATGGCCGTTCCCGGTGGGGCCGACCAAGTCGCAGGCATTCTCAAGGTCGACAAACGCTACCGTTCCCGTCCAGCCGCTCATATCCAGCTGACCGCCATCAATGGCCTTCACGTTGAATCGAATCTCGCCGGAGCCGGTGATGACGAGCTTCGCCTTAGTCCCGTCGTCGGTATTGCCCTTCACTTGGATGATCTGCCAGGTCGCCCGGGTAATATTGTGGCCGTTCAGGTTCAGGGTGACGTTTTTACCGCCTTCGATATTTGCGCTCTTCGTCAGAACAAGATCGCCCAGCAGCTTCACGGTGGTGCCGTCCTCGGCGTTATTCAGGGCGGCGGCCAGGTCGGTGGTGTAGCTGATACCGTCCGCAGTCTCCACCATGACGGTCATGGTCAGGCCGCAGATATCGCAGGTGTAAACGCCGTCATGCTCCGTTACGCTCTCGTGGGGGCAGGGATAGCCGCAGACGGCGCACTTGCCGTTTTCATAATGGTCGTGGGGGCAGATCTTGCCGCACAGATCGCACATGCCGTCCGTCCAGTGCTCGTGGGGACAGGTGTAGCCGCAGGCGCAAACGCCGTCCTCATCAAAGCTTTCGTGGGTATGCGCCACCACGCAAACCGTTCTATAGGCATCCGGCATCCTGGCCCCATAGACATCGAACAGCGAGTCATCATCCTCATAGGCGAAGGTACAGCCCGGGGCCAGCAGGTCCGCCAGGGCACCGGTGTCGCAGTACAGCGCCCCGTACCTTCCGCCATCTGTGGGGTTCTGGAATTCGCCGCCGCTGATCTGGATGGATCCGTAAGCGCGCTCACCTTTCCATAGCTGAGGAGAATAGACGCCGCCCCGGATGGTCAGGCTGCCCTGGGACCTCACGTAGACACCTATGGCCGCTCCATCTGTATTGTGAACGCCGCCGGTGCCAACGCTGTCTGTCAGTGTCACATTGGCTGCATCCGTAATGCACAAAAGAGCATTACTCGTTTCACCGGAAAGGGTATGGCCGTTCCAGTCAATGGTGAAGGTACCGCTGTTGATATAGAGGTTCTTCTCCCCTGTCAGGGCCACGTCCTGGAAGAGGGTGAGGGTGGAGCCGGAGGCAGCCTTTGCCGCCTCAAGGGCATCGCCAAAGTCGGCGAAATATTGTTTCCCCGCTTCTGTGTCAAGCGTCGCCGCCGCGGTATACCCGCAGGGGCAATGGCCGCTGCTATCCAGAGTGTGCTCTGGGTGGGCACCTACACGGAGCCCCACTCTTACTTCCTGCTTGTCTCCCGGGTCATAGAGCGTATTGTCCGCGTCATAATAGGCATACCCCGGAGCCAAAGAATCCCGCAGCGTAGCAGCAGCGCCCTCTACAAAGTGTATACTGGAGAAGCTGCCGCCCTTTAGGATCAGAGTATTCTGGCCCGCCAGCCGTAGGCCGTCGGTCTTACCCTCAAAATGTCCGCCCAGAATTGTCAGCGTTGCATTTGCGTTATTGAACACTCCCAGGCCCACACCGGAGTATTCCCAATTACTCGTTCCGGCAATGGTGCCGGTCTGCGCCGGAGAGCTGTCCAGAATGGTGGCGGGCCCCTTCTTCACAATCAGGCCTGAAGGGCCTTCCATTCGCTTTCCATTCAGGTCCAGGGTCAACGGCTCTGTCACACGGAAGGTATCTTCTCCTTTACAGTCTGCCAGCAGCTTCACCGTCGCATCAGCGCCGTGGCTCAGCGCTTCCTCCAGGGTCCGATAGCCGGTCACGCTGCCGTCTGCGGTGGTCACATTGGCCTCATAGACCTGGCTTCCGCATTTCTGGCAGAGGCCGGTTTCGGCGCTGACGGTGCTGTGGTCGCAGCTGCGGCCGCAGGCGCACTTACCGCTCACATACTTACATGTGTGCGCCACCACCTGGATTTTCCCCATGAGATTTTCCGGATTGGAGGCATCCACAATGCCCCGGTCATTCCGGAAGGCGAAGCCATCGTCCAGAAGCTCCAGGGCCCGGTCGACGCAGGCAGAATCCAGCCCCCCATCGAAGTGTCCGCCCCGCAGGTGGGTGGTGCCGTGGAAGGCAACCGGCTGCTCAAAGCGCGTGTTCTCTCCCTGTACGGTCAGCTCAAACTGGGCGCTAATGAGCGTATCCTTATAGTGAATATTCTCCAGAATCAGCTTTCCGCCGGCAACGGTCTGAATCACTCCCAAGGTGCCGTTTTTCAGGGTGAAGCTGCCGTAGGGGAAGTTGCCCATTTTCAGGCGATTCAGGGTATGATCCTGCAAATCCAGGATCACGTTCTCGCTCCCTGCCGTGTAGTTGCCTGCGTTCATGTCTCTGGACAGCACGTCCTTCGTCAGGTAGAAGGTTCCGCCGCTTGTCAGGATTCCGCCGCCTACCTCAGCGTCGCCGATTCCGGAAGTTTCCACGGCGTAGTATGCGCCGTCCTCGCGCACCAGCAGCGGCTCCGAGCTGCAAGGTTCCCCGCACTGCCGGCAGTTGCCGTCGGGCTTTGCATTTTCATGGACGCAGGTGTTGACCGTCAGGGTGACGGCGTTGGTATTGACGCTGTGGCTGCCATAGGTCAGGGTGCAGTAGACCTTGGCGGAAGACAGCCAGGGCTTGCCGGCCACCGGGGGCAGCTGGTTACCCGAATAAAGATTCTTCAGAGAGAGGGTCGGCTGGTTGAAGCCCACAAGCACGGTGCCGTCCTCCAGCTTCCACTGGTAGGCAATGTCCCCGGTCAGGCCGGCGACCAGTGTGGCAGTCACCCGGATTTCCTTATCGCCCTGCCAGGCATCCAAATCCCCTCTCTTGCATCTGGCGGAGGCATCCTGGGGCTGGGTGGTGACGGTGATGGGCGCACCGAGAACGGTGACGGTGAAGGTCTTGGTGGCCAATGTGTTCACGTTCTCGGCATCTCTGGCAATGAGCTTCAGCTCATAGGTGCCCTGCTTCACGGTGTCCTTGGTCGTGACGATTATGGTCTGATCGACGCTTAGGGAAAATTCTGCCGTCAGACCCGGGTGGGCACCCGTCCATTCGACCCCAAACATGCACCCGTCCAGATTCTTGGCAGAATAGGAGAAGGTGGCCGTCTGATCGGCAGTGCCCTCGTAGAGGTAGCCCTTCTGAGCCTTCACCGAGAGCAGGGGGCCGGAGACCTCGCCGATGTAGACAGTTCTAAAGTCCCCCCTTCTCGCATTCTTGATCGCTTTCTCATCTGAGGATTCCATCTCCGCAATATCCGCGTCTTTCTTGTTGGAGACCAGAATATCCAGTTTGTTAACATCGGAACCATAGAAGTAGGGATAGTACATGCTGATGCCGTAGTCGTCGCCGGTGGCGTAAAGAGAACCACTCGTCGTTTCCAGGAGGGCGCAGACAATACCGGCGTTTTCGCCGCCGTGAGCCTCCAGATTGCCGCCATTCAGTTTCAGACTATAGACGCATACGGCGTTCTGCAGGCTGCCTCTAACCTTAACGGTACCGCCCGCAAGGGTCAGAGCTCCGCCCCTGCTGGAGGAGGAACCAGTCCAGGTGCTGTCACAAAGTGTGGCACCGACCAGGAAGTAGCTGCCGCCTTTGCCCACCAGCTCCAGGGTACCGGTGCCCTGAATGGTCAGGTTCTTGCCATTCAAATCCAGGGGCTGATCGCACTCGATCTTGTTGTCGCCCACCAGCGTCAGGGTAGTGTCCCCGGTGAGCTTGACGGGCTTGGTAAAGGTCCGGTTGTTCCAGGTCACCTCGCCGGTGATTTCCATGACATCATCCGCCAGGGTGGACACCTGGCTGTTTACCCAGCCGAACAGGGCTTCCAGCTTCTCCACGCCGTTGATTTGCGCCTGCTGGGCCTCGCTCAGGGCATCAAAAGCGGAGTACGCCGCTACCAGCGCGTCCAGGTAGCTTTCGGACATATCCTCCACGTCCGGCAGGGCATCGATCATGGCCTGCACCGCCGCCACGGCCTCATCCTCCCCGGGGGCAGCAGTCTCCTCGGCGGGGACCTCCGCGGCCTTGGGTGCCTCGGTAGGCTCCGTTTCCCCTTCCGTAGGCTCCGTTTCCGCCTCCGTGGGCTCCGTTTCCTCTTCCGTAGGCTCCGTTTCCTCTTCCGTAGGCTCCGTGGTGGGGTCCGTCTCCTCACTGGGGTTGGCAGCCCCCACCACCTCCACAGCCTGGGTGGGATCCGTAGGCTCCTCCGCCCAGGCAGGGGCGGGCAGCATCCCGACACACAGTGCCAGGGCCAGAATCAGACTGATGATCCGTTTCTTCATGGTTCATTCTCCTTTTGCGATAAAAATTTCCAACCTTCCCCTGGGGGAAGGTGCCCGCCCCGGCGGGCGGATGAAGGGCAGGCTCCCTTGCGTAAAGGGAGCTGTCAGCCCTAGGCTGACTGAGGGATCGCCTTGCTGTAGGCTTGGTCCGCCCCACACCCGTCAGGGCCTTTGGCCCTGCCACCCTCTCCCAGGAGAGGGCTTTCAGTCCTCCGGGATCAGCTTCAGCCGCCTGGCGGCGGTTTTGGCCTCGCTGCGGCGGCTCACGTCCAGCTTTTCCAGAATATGGCTGACGTGGGTCTTCACCGTGGTCAGCTTGATGTCCATCATCTGGGCAATCTCGGCGTTACTCTTGTCCGCGCAGATCAGGCGCAGGATCTGCTTCTCCGTGGTGGTCAGTACATCGTTTTTCCCCAGTCGGGGCTGCAGGAACAGGGGGTCGTTGGCGTTTTGCAGCCGGACCTCGGCCAGAAGCCGCTTGTACCACCTGTCGTTCCCGGTCCAGGGAAGCTCTGCCAGCAGGGGCAGAATGGCCGCGCCGTAGACGCTGAGGCTGCGGATAAAGCCGAATTCCGCCGCTGTGGTCATGGCCCTTGTCAGCTTCTCCTGCCAGCCCTCCCGGCGCATCCGGTAGAGGGCCAGGGCTGTGAGCGCATCCACATGGATGCCGTCTATGTACCGGCAGCAGTTTTCGCAGTAGGGGCCCAGGGGGGCCAGGGTCAGCAGCGCCGCCTCGGGAGTCCCGTCGGCCAGCTCTACCTGGGCCTGGGTCAGGTACTGGTAGCGCTTCATCACGTTCAGGTGCATGGGGTCTCTGGGGGCCTTTTCCCGGTACCAGGCATCGGCACTGTCCAGGTCCCCGGTGTGCAGGGCAATGCGGCACAGGGCCGCATCCATATTGGGCAGAAACCGGGTGTGGCCCTGGTCTACTAGCCTAGCCCGGAGGGACTCCAGGGCCCGGCGGGCATTCCCCGGCTGGCCGGAGGCCAGATAGTTCCGGGCCAGAAGCCCCGTGGCGGCAAACTCTATGTCTGGGGTGCCGTTTTGCTGGATCTCGCTCATGCGGGACACCAGGGAAAGCATCCGGCCGCCGATGTCCTCCCCTTTTTCAAATTTGCTCTCGGCAATGGCGCAGTCCCCCAGGCAGACCCCGTCCTTCCCCAGAATCGCCTCCACAGGAATGCGGACGGTCTTATAGAGCAGGTCGTCCCGCTTGCTCCAGGGGGAGAAATCCTTGCCGCCGTTCATAATACTGGGCAGGGCGCTGGTAACGGAGAAGGGGGGCAGATTGACCTCCTTGCCGGTCATCAGCCGGAACACCGCCGGGATGGTCTCCGTCAGGTTGTCCACCTTCCGCTGGGGCAGGGAGATATCCAGCCAGGCCAGGCGGCTCCGGGCCTGCTTCCCCGCCGCGTCGTTGGGATTGCACTGCCGGGCGAAGTCCTTTAATTTCTTGTACCAGCCCTCGGAGCCGGCATAGTCCATGCTCAGGGCGCACAGCATGCTCATGCCCTGCATCAGGGACGGAGAGGCCCGGATCTCGGACTCCGGCAGGCTCCGATAGTACTTTTCCATTTGGCTATAGTGGCCCATGCCCGGATGCAGCTCTGCATTGCGGATGAGGATCTCCGAAACCTTGGCATGATCCCCGCCCTTTGTGTAGCAGTCCAGAGCGTGGGCGTAATCCTCTTTCAGCTCGAAATACAGTCCGCCCCGGTTGAAGAGGGCCTTCCGCTTTTCCGGCGAGTAGCTATGGTCCATCTCCCACAGGAGAAACTCCCGGAACTTGGGCCAGAAGCGGTACTGCCGGAAACCGTCGTAGAGCAGCATGGTGGTATTGCGCTGGAGCCAGTCCAGCATCTCCCCGGCGTGGGCATTGCCGGAGACCATCCGGGCCATTTCCAGGTTAAAGCTCTCAAAGGGGGACAGCTCCAGCAGGAACCGCCGGTAGGGCAGGTCCAGCCGCTGATAAATCGCCGTCTCAAAGTAGCGGTAGACCTCCTGGTAGGACCGGCCAACGATTTCCTGGCTAAACCGGGCCCCGGAGGACATATTCTGGGCCGTGATGGCCACCCCCAGAGGATAGCCGATGGACTCCTTCAGAATCCCGGCGATCTCCCCGTCGGTGACCGGCAGGCCGCTGGCATCGAACAGCTGCCGAATATCCTCCCGGTCGAAGAGCAGGTCCTTGGGCCCGATCACCGTCATAAGCCCCGCATACTGGAAGGCCATGAGGCAGCCGGGCGGGCTCCCCCGGGACAGGATCACAAAGCGCTTGTCCGGACTGCGGCGAATGAGGGCGCAGAGGGCCTGCTGGTCCTCCTCTTCCTGAAAGAGCTGGAAATCCTCCATCAGCAGAATGTCCCAGTCCTTCTTGGTCTCCAGATCCGCCCCCCGGGCCGACTCGCCCTCCAGCTTCCAAACCCGCCTTCCCTCCAGCAGGGCCTGGGCCACAGCGGTCTTGCCGAAGCCGCAGGGGGCGCTAAAGAACAATATCCGTTCATTTTTTAAAAATTCCTGAAATTTCTGGCTGATTGCCGGTTTTATGACCGTCTTTTTTGTCATAGCCGCAATTCCTTTCCCAAAGCCGGAGGGGCTTTTTTACAGTTTGACCGTATCATAGCACAGTTTTTGAAAAAAGAAAATCCTACCAAAGTATGATACCGTTGTTCAGGGCTGTCTCAAAAAGACGAAGTGCCCAATTAGAAGAAATGTCATTGCGAACCCAATGTCACTAAGTTAAGCCAAAATGCCCCGCTACACTCAAAATTGAGCTGCAGCGGGGTGCTTTTTTGTGTTTTTCCAAAAAAACACTTGACAAATATGCAATTTCGTGCGGCCATTTTGCTAAGTGCGCTTATGCCACATATTCGCTTCCACGATCTTCGCCAGAGCTGTGCAACGCTTCTGTTTGCCCAGGGTGTCCCCATGAAGGAAATTCAGGCGTGGCTTGGTCACAGCACTATCGGAACAACCGCCAATATTTACACGCATCTGGACGAGAATTCCAAAATCAATTCTGCCAATGCAATTATTGGCATTTTAGAGCAAAAAAAGGGCACTCAGAGCATTTCATCTCCGAGTGTCCTTTTAAAAATGGTACCGCCAACGGGAATCGAACCCGTACGGTTTTGGGGCCGAGGGATTTTAAGTCCCTTGTGTCTACCAGTTCCACCATGGCGGCCTGTTTCCATCCGATATCATAGCACAGAATCGAATTGCCGTCAAGGATTTTACAGCTGGTCCAGGTTTCTTGTAAAGGGCTCCAGACAGTTGTCCAGGAACCAGCGGACCTCTTCCCGGCCTGTGGCTTCCAGGGCGGACAGGGTTTGTGCAGAAGCTGTGGAAAACTCCAGGTTTCCGGCCTTCAGCTCCTCCAGGCACTTGATATGGGCGGAGAGCTTATCCGCAGCCTTGACGATGGGGTTCAGGTCCTCGTCGTTTTCCAGGACATAGCTTTCGTAGCACCCCCGCAGCTCCGGGGGAAGCATATCCAGCAGACGCTGCCCGGCCACCTGCTCCACGGCCTTATAGGCATTGCGGATCTCGGGATTGTAATACTTGATGGGCGTGGGCATATCGCCGGTCAGGATCTCCGAGGCATCGTGGTACAGCGCTGCCACGGCGCATTTGTCCGGGTCTGGGCCGGGCAGGTGGAGAATCTCCCGGCGGATCAGGGCCAGGGCGTGGGCCAGCACCGCCACCTGGTGGCTGTGCTCCTGGATGTTCTCCGAGAAGCTGTTGCGCATAAGACCCCACCGGGTGATATAGCGCATCCTGCCAAGGAGCGCATAGAATTCATTTGCCACAGGCCATTTCCTCCAGCATAGGAACCAGGCAATCCACAGTCCCGCAGTACACGGTCCCGCCGATCTGGTCTCTGTCCCGGAAACCCCACAGGACGCTGAGGCAGGGCACCCCGGCATTTTTCGCCGTGCGCACATCCACCTCACTGTCGCCTACGTAGATGCACTCCGTCACGCCAATGGCGTCCATGGCTTTCAGAACCATGGCCTTATCGGGCTTTCTGGGGCAACCCGCCGTCTCCCCCAGGGCAAAAATTCCGGGGAAATAATGCGCGCACAGGGGCTTCACCGCCGCATCCGGCTTGTTGGACACGATAGCAACAGGGTATTTCTCCTTCAAAACAGCCAGCGCCCGCTCGATTCCCGGATAGGGAGCCGTTTTGATCTGGCAGTGGGCGGGATAATAAGCCTGAAAGGTTTTCAGCACCGGCGCCGGGTCGCAGCCTTCCGGAACGGCCTGGGCAATGAGGTTTGCTGCCCCGTTGCCCACAAAACGCCGGACCTCCTCCAGCGTCCTGGCAGGGTAGCCGAAGGAAGCCAGGGCGGCGTTGGTGCTGTCCGTCAGATCCTCTAAGGTATTCAGCAGTGTGCCGTCCAAATCAAAAAGAATGCCGATGCTCATACCAGGCCTCCGTTTTTCATAAGGCGGATATCCTCTCCGATGAAAGGAACCCGCTTGAAGCTGCCCCGGAGCCGGGAGGCGATCTGGGGCGTGTAGCGTTTGGCAATGTCGTCCGTGGTCAGGTTCGTGGAGATAATCGTGGGCTTGCCAAGCAGCAGCCGATCATTGATGATCCCGTAGAGGGCCACATTGGTGAACTGGCCGGGCATCTCCGTGCCCAGGTCGTCCAGAATCAGCAGGTCGCAGTGGGTATAGCTCTCGGTCTCCTGGCGGGCCTGCTCGTCATTCATGAATTTTGCCCGCTCCATCTTGGTAAACAGATGGCCCGCGGTCTCATAGGTCACGCTGTAGCCCCGGTCCGCCACGGTCCGGGCAATGCAGGCAGACAGGAAGGTCTTCCCCAGCCCCGGATTGCCGGAAAGCAGGAGATTGTCCGATTTGTCCGAGAAAAAGACGGCATAATGCTTGCATTCCCGAAAATTCTTCTCCGCCAAAGTCCGGGGGCTGACGCCGTAATTGGGGTCTACCCGGTCGGAATAACAGTCCAGCCGGAAGCTGCCAAAGCTATCCCGGCTGCCGGAGAGAATGGAGACCTCCTTCTTCTGCTCCTGACGGCACAGCTCCCGCAGACACTCGCACATCTCCGCGCCGATGTAGCCGGTGCCGCCGCACTTATCACAGATGGGCGTCTCGTCCAGGAAGCCCTCCTCGAAGTTCTCCTCCACCAGCCGTGCACGCTCCTGCTGCAAGGCCAGATTCTTGTCCCGCACCGCTTCCAGCTCTTTCTTGCCGTCGGTGCCCGCCTGGAAGGCTGCCATAGCCGCCTGGGCCATGGTCATGCGCAGCTCCCGGTCGATCTCCCGAATCCTGGGAACCCGCTCATAGGCCTCCGCCAGGTGCTGCCGGTCCTCAGAGGCCCGGTCCTCCCTGGCCTGGGCCAGACGGTCCCGGGCGCGGCGCACCACTTCCGCACTGTATCCCATGGCTTATCCCTCCTGAAACATCCGTTTGATGGCTGCGGCTTCGTCCGCGTCCAGAGGACGGCGGTCGGACTTGACGTCCGTCTTTCTGTCCCCTGCCTGGACCGCCTGGGCCGTGTGGAGGCCCTGGCCGTGCCAGCGCTGCAAAATCTTATTCATGTACGCCCAATTGAGGCCGCCTGTATTCAGGCAGGTCCGCTCATAGGCCATGGAGACGGTCTCGTTGTCAAAGCCCATCTCCAGCCAGCTCTGGGCATAGCGCTCCTCTGCCGGGGTCAGATTTCTGCCCCGGATCTGCAGGGCCTGCATGAGCTGGGCCAGCCGGGAGGCCCGGACATTCTGGGCCTGGATAAAGGCCGAAGCCTCCTCGATGGAGTCAATCCCCCGCTCCGCCCAGGCATAGGCCTCCTTCTCAATGGTTCGCAGGCTGGGATTCCGGGAAGAGCCCCGCTTCCGCGCCCGCTCCTTGCAGTAGCAGATGAGCATCTGGATCACCTCGGCGGGCAGATTCAGATACCGCACGAAGCCCAGCAAAATTTTCAGCTCTTCCGTATTCAGGCTCCGGCCCAGCTGCCGCTGAACCTCCCCATAGAGTGCCCGGAAAGAATTGTCCGAATCCATGGCAGAGAGCACATCCCGCTCGGTATAGTCCGGCCGCTCCCCAGGGGCTACGCGGATGGGCCGCTCCTCCGGCCACAGGCCCAGCTGCCGCAGGGTGGCAGCGGCGCAGGAAACCCGCCCGGCGCTTAAAGATAGCGCCCCCTCGGCAAGGCTGGGGTCATTGCCCGCCTGCACATATAAATACAGCAGCGCCGCCTCCGGGCTTGCCGCCCCTAAGAGCTTGCGCATATCATTTTCCGAAACAGTGACAGCATCCGCAATCATGGTTTTTCCCTCGAATTTCTCATCATGTAGCACCATTATACAGAAAGCCAGGCAAATTGTCAAAAGCTATCTTTTTCCTCTCCTAACCTTCCCCTCC
>ERZ837487.2822-NODE-2822-length-16960-cov-3.516119_pt1 | contig 16960 bp, 10 predicted proteins | sample MGYA00519911_ERZ837487 | MGnify/ENA primary metagenome ERZ837487 (study PRJEB31850, sample SAMEA3708818) | human gut metagenome | biome: human gut; feature: human-associated habitat; material: faeces | place: China | collected 2014 ...
TGCCTGCTACCTGCAAACCTGCGGCAAGTTCTTTCCAGACACCGTCCTCTGCATCTGCGTACAGCACATCAAACTTATATGTCCCTTCATTAAGCCATGTAAGCGTCACATCGGACAGCTTGCATGTGCCATTCAAAAAAGCCGTATAGATAGGGCAGCGCTGCTCTTTTATATCAAATGAGTATGATGGAAAAACAGGAACATCTACCGACTGATGTTTAATCAGATTTTGAAGCTGTTCTTCTGATGCTTCCACAAATGGATACTCTCTGTAAGAGCCATTTGCATCTGTCTCGCCTATTGTAAGTGAAATATCACATATATCAGCTAACAGCGCATCTTCAAGTTTTTCTCCTCCTGATATGAAATACAGACAGTTTTCACTTTCTTTTGCATCTGCTGCAATTGGATAAACGTTTTCACTCACGCCGACACAATCAGTCAAATTTGCTTTTAAATTACTCGTAATGCCATATGACTCGTTGTCAGAGGAAATTATCGGTGCATAATTCTGACAGCGCATCAGAACCAGATTTTCGCATTCTGCTGTTGTGATTCCTGCTGCTACAGCTGCCTCTATTACTCCTGTGTTAACACAATCTTCCAATAAAACTTTTTCTTTTGTCTGTGCCACAATTCCTGCGGCTGTCCCGTCTGCTGTAACCTTTGCATGATTGACAAGCTTTGAAAGTGTCTCATCTTCCTCCTTCATTGGAAGTGATGCTGCAAAAATACCAGCTGCAAAATCTTTTGCTTCAATACTTCCTGCAACTGTCAGATTTTCCAGCGTTCCGCCATTATAAGCACAAACTGCTGCCGTATTCTGATCACCAGTAACTGACACATGATCAAGGCAAAGATCATGAATCGTACCTAAATTTTCCAGTACAAATGCTGTACCATCGCCCTGCGGATACCAGCGGCTTGAACTTCCTGTTCCCACATTTGCTTTATCTGACAATGTAAGGTAGTCAATCGTGTAAACTTCATCGCCGTCCTTAGAGCCAAGACTGCTTCCCTCTCTAAGCTGTGTAATCATAGGAAATGCTGTGTCTGCCTCTTTTACCGGAAGTCCGTTTTGATAGACCATTCCCTTCGCCAAAATTGAATCTGACTCTTGCAATGTCTCATCACTCTCGTCATCTTCTTTTTCATAGCCCCAGGCAAAGTCTCTTGAAACGATATATGTATTTTCGCTTTTTTCATCTTCCTCTGCTGCATAGACAGCTGCATCCGTAATCATTTCTGCAAAACGGATGTTATAAAGATGTCTTGCGTTTTGAATTTCATACGATGTACCAAGGTCCTCATCAGTATCTTCGCCATCCTCACGCGCAAAATACATAAGCTCAGAATTGCTTTGTCTGCGCCCTGTAATTTGATAGCCTGATCCGCCGCCCTGCACAATACAGCTGATTTCATCAACACCATATTGTTCCAGTCCAAAACGATGCAGACTAAGCGTATTCATAAGCTCACCTGGCTCGCCTGTTCTTCTGTATGTCTCATAGGCAGCCTGTGTTGCACTTAAATCAACTGCATCAAGCACGAGCGTGACGTTTAGCTCTTCATCTATATATGCAAGAAATGGATATGTACCAAGCTTTTCTTCTTTTTTTCCTGCAAAGCTCGTTACTTCTGCCGCAACCACCTTTAACTCATCCTCTGCCGACTCAGATGGTATACTGTAATAATAACCTTCTTCTGTTTTCTGTCCGCTTAAAGATGCGTTATTAAAAGAAATCTCAAGAAGCTCCTCATTCGTCTTTGCATCACATATCATAACCTGATAATTCATCAGGGAAACTGCCGTCTCTCCCTTAGAAAGCTTCCATGTCAGATTTAAAGTCTCTTCATTATGTAAAGATGCATTTAAAACCTTAACTTTAGTCGCTGTATCAGCTGCCTTTGACAAGGAATCTGCTCCATAATAGCCAAAGCAAAGACCTGTAGAATTGTCACTTCCGCTTCCCTTTCTGTTTTCTTTGGAACGGTTTACAATATTTGCCATCGTGCTTGTACAGCCCGTGTAGGAAAGTGCTTCCACGCGATCACTATACAAAACAGAGTAGACAAGTCCGTCTCGTGCATCAAACTCCACACTCACACAGCCATTTGCCAGCAATGTTTTGTCATAAAGGTAAGCATCAAAAATATCATACAAAAGCGTATGTGAAGCATCAGCACTGCCATTTTTGTAGGCTTTATAATCAGCTGGCGTTCCTGTCACATAGTACAAGTTTGAAGTGGTCTGTCCATCATCGTTTTTCCAGATCGTTGATACATTTACCACTTGTCCGTTTTCATCAGTAATTGGAACCAAAAGCTTGTTTTGTCTTACAATTGCCTGTGCAGAGGTTTGTGCTTCCTTATCAAACGCCTCAAGATGCTTATCAGTGCTATACTGTGTCATGCCTGACTGCGCCGCTAAAAACAGCGTACGGGCATAGTGTTCCTGACGCTGCCATACCGACCACTTCTGGTAATAAAAAATGCCTGCTGCCGATGCGCCAAGCAATATGCCAACAAGCACCATCGTCACCATAAGCTCTACCAGTGTAAAGCCTCCCTTGCTTTCTTTGATTCGCTGTAAGATATTTCTGATCAAAATCAAACCTCCCAAGCTGTCTTATCGTTTAAATTTGCTGCTTAAAATATACACTGCTCCAGCTCTCTTTTATCCTGTGCGTATTTGAGCGCTGTTTTTTTCTCAATCAGCCCACGTGAAACAAGCTTTGCCAGATCATAGTCAAGCGTATGCATACCTGCTGCTGCGCCTGACTGCATTACGCTTCCAAGCTGATGCGTTTTTCCTTCGCGTATCTGACTTAGCACTGCATCTGTTCCTGTTAGAACTTCTGTTGCCGCTATTCGTCCACCGTCTATAAGAGGAACCAGGCACTGCGTCACAACACCCTTTAATACGCCTGCCAGCTGAATACGAATCTGGTTTTGTGCCTGTACCGGACACACATCTATAATACGGTCTACCGTCTTAGCTGCCCCTGTCGTATGAAGTGTTGACAGCACAAGATGGCCAGTCTCTGCTGCCGTGACAGCTGCTGAAATTGTCTCATAATCACGCATCTCTCCGACAAGAATGACATCTGGATCTTCTCTAAGTGCAGAGCGAAGTGCTCCCGCAAAAGAACAAACATCCTTTCCCACTTCTCTTTGATGAATCACAGCCTGATCCTGTTCGTACACATATTCAATCGGATCTTCAATCGTTAAAATGTGATCTGCACGCGTATGATTGATGTAATCAACCATTGCCGCAAGCGTTGTAGACTTTCCTGAACCAGTAGGTCCTGTCACTAAAATCAATCCTCTTGGCTCATTTGCAAGATTTTGAAGCACTGGCGGCAGATGAAGCTGAGAGAGTGTAGGCACTTTTGCATTAAGCAGACGAATTGCTGCCGCGAGGCGTCCCTGCTGACAAAATACATTGACTCTCTGACGGTTTCCATCTGATGTTTCAAGTGCAAAATCTGCATCCTCTCCACGCCAGATGCTTTCCTGTCTTTCTTTCGTAAGAAGAGACAAAATAAGCTTTCGCGTCATCTCATCTGACAGCTCTACGTCACTCTTTATAAGCTTTCCATCAATGCGAAGATACACTGCCTGTCCTTCGCTTATATGAATATCAGAAGCACGTTGGCTTCTTGCCTCACGTATCATTTTTTCTATCATATGCAGCTCCTTTAAATATAGTATGCCACCTTCTTAAGCTCCTCGACAGTCGTTATACCATCCGCTACAAGCTTAAGAGCCTCATCAGTTAACGACTCCATGCCAAGATAATGCGTTGCATAGCTTCTAAGCTCATCCATCGGAGTTTTCTGTGTAATCATTCTTCGCATCTGATTATCCACGCAGAGAATCTCATGAATTGCACGTCTTCCGACATATCCAGTATGGCTGCAACTATTGCATCCATGTGCGCGGCGTACACGCTTAATCTTTGGCCCGATAAAAGCTTTTTCCTGCTCTGTCGGCTCATCCCAGTAACCACACTCCGGACAGACAACACGTACAAGACGCTGTGCCACTAAACCTACAAGTGAGTTTGCAACCATATACGGCTCAACTCCCATATCAATCAGACGAATAATAGACGACACTGCATCATTTGTATGAAGTGTTGAAAATACAAGATGACCAGTGATTGCAGCACGTACTGAAATAGATGCCGTCTCCTCGTCTCTTGTCTCTCCAACCATAATGATATCTGGGTCTTGACGAAGAAGAGAACGCAGTCCGCGCTCAAATGTCAGTCCTGCAACAGCATTTACCTGGCACTGATTGACACGCGGAATATTCCACTCTACCGGATCCTCAATTGTTGCGATATTCACCTTGCGGTTACTAAGCTTTTGAAGTGCCATATAAAGTGTTGTTGTTTTTCCGGAACCTGTCGGACCTGTAATGTAAATCATGCCATTTGGTGCCTCAAGCATTTTGCTAAACTGTTCAAAATGTGCCTGATTCATGCCAAACGTCTCGGCATCTGCCACCATATTTCCAGAAGCTAAAAGACGAAGCACTGCCTTTTCTCCAAATACAGTCGGAATCACTGATGTACGAATATTGACATCGCGGTTTGCGATTCTTGTCCGAAAATGACCGTCCTGAGGAAGTCTTTTCTCCGCAATATCCATCTGTCCTAAGATCTTTACGCGGGCAATCAGATTTTGATGAAGACTCTTTTGAAGCACGACATAATCAAGAAGCTGACCATCTACACGTATTCTGACAGATGTTTTCTCCTCAAACGGCTCAATATGAATATCAGATGCATTCATGCTAAATGCGCGTGCAAGCAAGTTGTCAAGAAGCTTAATAACCGGTGCATCAGAATCTCCCTCATCAGCATCAACCTCAAGTGCCTGCTCACGTTCTCTTGCCATCTCATTTGCTGAGCTGGCGGCCTTTTTTGCCTCAATTTCTGAATAATAGTATTCAATTGCCTGATTTAAAGGCAAAAGCTCTGTCAGCCAGATTTCAAGGTTCATGCCAGTAGTCTGACGAATATCCTCAATTCCGTAATAGTCAAGCGGATCATTCAATACTATTGTAAGATTATTATCCTGATACTGCACAGCAAGCATATGATATTTCTTTGCCAGCTGGATTGGTATCATTGCTACTGCCTCTGTCTGCACCATAACTCTATCAATCTTTACATAGCGCTGTCCAAGACGCGCTGAAAGTGCTTCTAACTGCTGGTGCTCTGTGATAAAGCCAAGCTTAATCAATGCCTCACCAAGACGAATACCCTTATTATTTTTCTGATACTCTAGTGCCTCATCAAGCTCTTCCTGATTGATATAGCCGGCCTGAAGTAACACATCACCAATTCGTATATTTTTTTCATTTGCCATCGCTGCTGCCTCGTGTCATATAAATCATCATGCTGACCTCCAGACGCTTTCCTGCCTGAAGAACATCCTGTCCATTATTTGTTGTCTTAACTGCTGCATCACTAATTGAAAAGGATACTATTCTGACCCCTTCCTTTTCTGAAAGCTGATCTAAAACAGCAAGTGCCTGATTTTTTGTGCCTATTGCCGTATAATCTGCCTGAGCGCTGTAGACATACTCTGTCTTTGTATCTATCTCATCCTTCTTTGAGTCTGCAGATGCGTTCATATCTGACTGCGTCTGTTTTGCCTGTTCATTTTTCTTCAAAAGCGCCATACGTTCACTTAAGCTGTAAGGTGTAATCTCATCAAGCAATCCTGCGCGAAGCGTCGAATCCTGCATAATCATCCCCTCACTCACAAACACATCTGTCAGATAACGATTAAGTTCCTCATTAGTCTGATATGGAAAGAAATGACTTTCTAATTCTGCCAGCTGCTTTTTTTGCTCCTCATCACGTTTTTCATCTACCGGAAGAGCTGCTATATGTACCTGCATCTGAAGCTGCTGCATTTCCAATGCCTCCTGCTGCATTTCCAGCTTATCAAGGCAATTCATCTGCGGCTTCACATCAAACCAGTAAAAACAAAAAACTGCGGCACAGACTGCCAGACCTGCTAATAAATTTTTATCTCGTTTTGTCACTGTAAAATCAATTTTCATCTGCGGCCTGCCTTCCTGCATGTTCACTTAAAATACAGACAACCTTCACGGTATAACCATCCTGTGCCTGATTCTGCGTATATCCTGTAAAATAGACGCTCTGGAAAATATCAAGTGTCTTCCAGATCTCAATAACTTCTGAAACATCGGTAACTTCTGGTGCCACTGCGTCAAACTGCAGCTCTCCTGTTGCACAATTGTATCCTGTTATTGTAATTAATACTTTATCTGGACAGCAATCCTCAAGCGTTTTGAACACATCACTTGTCACAAGAGGATAAGAATATATATTGGCTTTTGCATTTTCCATATCAAAAATCATATTGTCCTGCTTTTTCACCTGATCTCCAAGCTTTTCTGCACTCTCATCAGCTGCCTGATTCGTTTCATCATTTAAAAATGCTTCCAGCTCAGCAATTGTTTTTTGATATTCTTTTTCACTATGCTTTAAAACACCAAGCACATGTCCGGCTGCCAGAAATGCTGCTATCACAAGTGCCGCCGCTATTCTTTGCTTCTTTCTTTTTTTTAGCTGCTCTGGACCATTTAACAGCCGATAGTAAAAATCAATCCTTCGATCTGGAATTGCTTTTATCTTTCTTATCTTTTCTGTCTGATGTTTCTTCATTTTTTCCACCTTTCGCAGCTTTTACAAAAGCAGGTTGCCGATTCCAAAAATGTAAGATGCCGGCTCTGCGTTAATTTCTCCGTGATCACTTACTGCTGTTTTTACAAACGAAATTCCTTGAATCATACCTGGTGCCTTCGCCCTGATGCCATACTCCTGCATATATGTATCAAGCTCTTTTACCACGTCATCACTACCTCCTGCTATACCAGCCAGATATATACTGTCTAGTGTATAGCTGCTGTGACGCTGTCTGTAAAACTGACGTATTCCGTCTGCGATCTGTCCCAATTCCTCGATCCATTCAGCGCTTCCCTGATCATTTAACATACGGTTTCTTCGGCTGTAAATATAATTTCCATTTTCAAATAATACACTGATCGTAGTGCTTCCCTGTACCAGCATAAACACGCATGTCTCATAGGCAAACATTCCTGTTGCCGTCACTGCTCTTAAAAGACATCCAAGACCAATGCTGATTCGTTTTACCTTCAGCTTAAGATCAGAAAACAAGGATAAATAGCTTTCAATTACACTTTTTTCCAATGCTGCGCAAAAAATATGATTCATCTCATATGGACTATTCTTTGGGAACGGGAAATAATCAGTTACAAGATCAGTCTTCTCTCCGTCTGCAAACTCCTTATTAATGCAGGAAATCAGCTCCTTATCCTTCATATAAGGAACTTCAAGCATTTTTGTCATAATCTTTCCTGAATCAATTACAAGGCAAATTCCTTTTCTTGGAAGTGAATAACGATTCCAAATCTGTTCAAGTCTCTCCTGTAATCGCTGTTCTCCTGTAATGATACCATTCATAATCGTCCCCTCTGGGACTGCCAGACTATATACTTTTTTAATCTTTGCCTTTGATTTTGACCCTGTTCCGGCCACGATTTCTATTCGTTCATTTGAAATATATACTGAAAGCTCCATCCTCTTTTCTCCTTACATCGTTCCACTTGCCTCAATCTCTGCATACATATTTAACAGCGGAAGCATCACAGCAATCATAATCATTCCGACAATTACTGCCATCACAATAATCATTGCCGGTTCCAAAAAGCTAATCAGACGTGATATTGCCTGCTCAGATTCATACTCAAAATTGTCAGCCGCTGAGATAAGCATGGTATCAAGACTTCCTGTCTCCTCACCAATCGCTACATTTCCTGCCAGCTTTTTATGAAAGCCATCAATATGTGCCAGAGCATCTGACAAGGACTCTCCACGCCTCACCATAGCAATTGTTTCATCAAATTGAGATTCCAGATAACTATTTCCAATCGTATCTTTGCTCACCTGAAGCGCTGTCACAATAGGCAGACCGCTTGTGTAAAGAGAACAAAGTGTTCTTGCAAAACGCGCTGTATAAATCGTCTGAATCAAAATGCCAATTTTAGGAATCTTTAACTTAATTCGATCCACCTCTAAACGAATCTTTGGAAGCTCCAACACTGCTTTTGCAATCACATATAAAACAGCAATGCCAAACAATACCCACAGCCAATTTCTCTGCATAAAACCAGATGCAGCCATCAATGCCACTGTCACAGCTGGCAGCTCCAAATTAGCAAACACATCCATAAATTTTGGCATAATATAGCAAAATAAAATCATGACAACCACAACAATTACTCCGCACAAAATCTTTGGATACAGCGTAGCGCTCTTAATCTTTGCACTTAAACGATACTCCTTTTGATAATGCTCTGCCATTCTAAGTGCTGTCTGATCCATACGGCCTGACTCCTGTGCTGCGCGAAACATATTTATGAGCAGCTCTGGAAAGGCATCTCCCTGATCCTTCATCGTATCAGCAAATGAATTTCCACGGCGGACACTTCTAATCATGTTTTCATATATTGCCTTTTGTTTTGGCTTAATCGTCTCCTCTGCCTGCATCAGATTAAGAGCCCTCACAAGCGGAACACCTGCGCCAAGCAAAGTTCCAAGCTGCCTACAGAACTCAGAAAGCTGCCTTGGATTAAGACGATATGTATTTTTTTTCTTCTTTTGTGCCAGACGGCAGGAAATCAAAAACAGATTTTCTCCCCTTAAAAGCTCGTAAAGTGCAGCCTCATCAGCTGCCATAAGCTGCCCTTTTTTCTTCTTTCCTGCGACATCCTTCGCCGTATATTGATACTTTGGCATAAGTCCCCCTTTTAAAAAATTATGGATAGATACCAGGAAAGCAGCCATTCTCCCACAAATAAAGTCAGCGCTGTCCCTGCGCACAAAAACGGGCCAAATGCAAAATGCTCTTTTGCACCCTTTTTCTTTGACAAGAGAAGTCCGATTCCATAAATACCTCCTGAAAATACGGCAAGCATAAACGCAGTCAGACTCATTTTCCAGCCAAGAAAAAATCCGATCACCGCCATCAGCTTGATATCTCCGCCGCCAAATGCTCCAGGCACAGCAAGCGTTATCGCAAATAGCGGCAGACTGACTGAAAAAAATCCAATCAGCCGTTCTGTTAATGTGACATCTGGAAATGCAAATACAGCTATCGCCGCTGGCACTATACAGGCAATAACAAGACCATTTGGAATCTCCATTGTCTGCTGATCAATCTGCGCAATGATTAATAAAAGTGTCAGCAAAGAAAAGACAGTCACAACACAAAGGTTAATCTCATGCCAGTAGCCATTCCAACCTCCAAAACATAATAAACTAATCTCTGCGGCTGCCATTCCCATTGCTTCCGTAACTGGATATCTAGCCGGAATCCGACACCTGCACTGTCGGCATTTTCCTCTAAGAAGCAGCCAGCTGACTACCGGAATCATATCATACCAGGCAAGTGTATGATCACAAGATGGACAATATGATCTTCCCTTTACAAACGAGATTTTTCTCGGAAGTCTGTCTGCCACAACATCCGCAAATGAAAATATACAGCCCCCCATCAGTATGAAGGGAAGGCTGTATATCAATTCAATCCATGTCATTTTGCCACTTACTCGATTTTGATCGTTCCATCTGTAATCGTGCAGGTCTTTTTTATTCCGCTGTCGGTTACACTGACAGAAATAACCTTTCCAGCCTCAACTGTAATTGCATAGTTTCCACTTCCATACTGCGTCAAAAGACCGCCAGAAAGCGAATCTACATCTGCAAGATTCTTATCGTCTGAAAGGATATCTGTAGTATTGCCGTTTGCATACTGTTCGCTCGCTACTGTCTGAGCTGCCAGATAAATGCTTCTTGTGTTTGCTGTCAGTGTCTTTTCCTTTGCCTTGTCGATATAGCCATTTAATGCACCTAACATCAGAGATGCCAAAATACCGATAATAACAAGCACTACGATAATTTCAACAAGTGTAAAACCCTTTTTGTTTTCCTTAGCTTTCTTTAATTTCTCTGCAAATGATCTCATTTTGCTCCTCCTGACTTAATCAATCGTAAAATCCTGATCGTTTTCATCTACATCCTTTGCATGCTCATTTAAAGAAGACCAATTGTCTGATACAACAATTGCACCCTTATCAATGATTTCCATCTTTGCCGTAGCAGATGAATTATACGCTGTATTCGGTGCCAGGTACTGAGCTGTAATATCACCCGTCCAACATGCAACACCTATGACATTGCACTGAGAATCATACTCAACTACACAGCCTGTATCAGAACCAACATCTGGATTTTGCTTTACGCCTGAAAGCTCCTGCACCTGTGTACGCGGACGATACGCCGTCTTTCCTGAATAAACCTCAGATCCAACTGTATTAGCCGCTAATACTACACTTCTGCAGTCAGCAAGCACTTCCTTTTCCTTTGCCTTGTCTATGTAACCATTCAGTGCACCTAACATCAAAGACGCCAAAATTGCAATGATAACCAGCACGACGATCATCTCAACCAGAGTAAAACCGCCCTGGTTCTTTTTGCATTGTAAAAACCGCTCTTTTATCTTCCCCATAGATTTTTCGACCTTCACCTTTCCAATTCTTTCTTACATCAGAATAGCATGATATGGATTATTTTTCAAGTTGTTTTTCCATTACAACTTATGGCTATTACTGCTCATATGTATCACGAAGGCTTCTTATCTTGAGTGTTTTTCGCACATTATCTGCGCTAAGCACCTTTCCTGACAGAACATCTTCCTTTCGTATGCAGATTGTTTTTGTCTCTTCCGATGTTAAGTCAAAACAATTATCGGAGAAAATAACATCATCTTCTATTTCTAACCATACAAACGGTGCAAAACAGTCTGCACTTATCTGTATTTCAATAGTGCCATCCTTTTCTGTTACAGAAGTCTCGATCTGCGGCTGCAAAAGATCCATATGCTTATATGGAACAAAGCTTTCTGCCTCAGTACTTGTCGTGCCGTCCTGCCATGTATAAACTGCCTCTGCAAACACGCGGCGCTTCTTTGATCCGATCACATCTGCAAAATCTCGCTCCAGCACATGAATACTGCTTTGTGCCTTTACTGTCGTCTCCACAGTTTCCTCAAATAATACATTAAGCTCCACATCCCTGATGCGCACTGTTACGGTCAGTGACTGACTCTCAAGTGTCTCATTTGCTGCACTGATAACTGCCTTTGTTCCCTCTGTATAAATATAACCGGCCTTTGGTGCAAAGAAACGGGCTGCCATGTAATGAAGTGCCTTCCATCGTCCAAAATAGTCGATACTTGCCCATGATGCCACTGGCCAGTTATCATTTAACTGCCAATACAGTGCACCCATGCAGCGTCCTCTGTTTGCTCTCCAGTGATCTACTCCTGCCTTAATTGCAATACCCTGAAGCACCTGACTTACATATACTAAGCTGTCAAAGTCCTTTGGATAACGGAAATTCTCGGAAATATAATATAAAATCTTTCCGTTTGCTGTACCGTTTTTCTGATGACTCTCCATAACTGGTGAGAAAATATTGCAGTCCTGCGGCAGTGCAAATGTATCAATTGTCTTTCTTTCCGGGAAGGACTGGAATCCAAACTCAGAACAGAAACGAAAATAATGACTGCGATAATCTGAAAATGGCTTCATGCCATGCCATACATCCCAGTAATGGCAGTCTCCTCTGTCATGATCGTCTGGATTATCAAGACATCCGCCTGATGATGGTGATGATGGCCAATAAAATGTCGCTTGATCCTCTGCCTTTGTTACCTTCGGAAGCACGTATTCAAACTGCTTGATATAATCTCCCTTGAGCAGTGGACTATGTGTCTCTGAAATACCCCAATGATCCCATGCAGACTCTAGTTCATTATTTCCGCACCATAGTCCCAGACTTGCATGGTGACGCAGACGGCGCACATTATCTACTGTTTCCTGACAAATATTCTTTTCAAACTCTTCTGTAAAGTCATAGACATTGCATGCATACATCAGATCCTGCCATACAATCAAACCATACTGATCACACAAATCATAAAATGTATCAGATGGATAATAACCGCCGCCCCATACACGAAGCATGTTATAATTAGCTTTTACAGAAGATCGGATCAATGCCTCTATGCGTTCCTTCGTGATCCATGGATAGATGCAGTCCTCTGGAATATAATCAGCTCCCATTGAGAAAATATGAATACCATTTATTACAAATGCAAATTCATTTCCCCACTCATCCTTCTTTGTGCTGACTGTAAGTTCACGAAGACCAATAGAATATTCCTTTGAATCAAGCACGAACTGATTGTTATCCACCAAAGATACCTGCACCTTATACAGTGGCTGATCCCCAAGCCCATTGCACCACCAAAGCTTTGGCTGCGCTACCAAAATTTCTGCACAGACTGCTTCTTTTATTGTCGGCAAAACGATTTGCTCTAGCTGCACGCCTTTTGGATCTGTCAATGTGACTATTACTTTTGTATTCTCTAAATTTGTATCCTGTTCAGGCTTCACCTCCACACTAAGAGAAACTGTATCAGACTGCTCAACTGCCTCAATATATTCCTCTTGAGACAGCTCACCCATCTGAGGGCGCTCTTTCCATGTGTGCTTCTGACGAATTACCACATCCTCAATGCGGCCTGCATTATAACACTCCAGATATAAATCTCTCCAGATGCCTATATCTGGCAGCTGTGCGCCCCAGTCCCAGCCAAACATAGAATGTGCCTTTCTAATATACTGATTACCTAAAATACCACCTGTTGGCTCATATGTAATCTCCTTTCCCGGTGTTGCCTCATGCTCACGAATGTAAGTCAGTGCTGAATGAAAGTAAATGCGAAGATGATTTTCCTTTTGCAATGCGTCCTTGCAGTCAAAGCGCCATGTGCGATGCATATTATCAGCCTTTCCGACTAGCTTCTCATTTACGTAAACATCAGCCAATGTATCAAGTCCCTCGCAGACTAATACGCAGTGCTTCTTATTTAATTGCTCCTCTGAAATACAAAAATCAGTTTCAAAGACATAATCCTTTGCCAGAAGCTCTCTTGCTTCATATTCATTTTCACGATAATACGGATCCTGCATTTTGCCTGCCTCTAAAAGACCAGACAAAACTGTTCCTGGCACACTCACTGGTGTCCACTCATCGCTGTTTGCCTTGGCAAAACGCCAGCCTTCCTGTAAATTAACACGCTCCATCGTCATTCCTCCCAATTATAAGTTTCGATTTTGTAAAAAGGCAGCGATTTTCCAGCACATATCTCTGCGCTGAAAAACCGCTGCTTAAACTTATCTGAATAGTATCAGATTTTAATGACTTTTATAGTAGTTGATCAGGCAGCCATCAAGAATAATCTGTCTCTCATCATCTGTAAGCGGCTTAATCTCAAGCTCAAAGCTCTCAAGTGCGTTATCCTTGACAGCATAAGCTGTTACCTTCGGCTGCTTTTCCTTAACAGCATCGCGAATACCTGGCACAAAAATATAATCCAGATTTGCAAATGGAAGCTTCTCTGGCTCGAAGATAAATGGAATCATACCCCAGTTAATCAAATTCGAACGATAACGCTTTGTTGCATACTCTTTCGCAATATTAGCAAGACCTCCAAGTACGCGCTGGCATGATGCTGCCTGCTCTCTCGCAGAACCATCTCCCGGCTTTACTGCATAAATTACAGAGCCAATCTCTGTCTCGCTTGCCTTTACATCTGGGAACAGCTTATGAATCTCATTAAATGCAGCTGCTACCTCATCATCTGCCTGACATGGACACTTTCCATCCTCACGTGCTTCTTCTGCTGCACGAACCTTTTTAGCACGTCCAACATACTCCGGATCCTTTCTGGAGAGCGTAAACTCAGCAAGACCAAGCGGATTAGAACGGAATGATGATGTTTCACCAGACGGAATCAGTTCATCCGTTGTCGTTACAGGATCGTGGATCTCAGATACAACCTTTAATAAGATATTATCGGTCAGCGGTACCATTGACGGCCAATCCTTGATATTTGGTCCAAACTGAATTTCTACAGATGGATCTGCCTTTCCTACACCATTATAAACACGCTTCTCGTAGATATGACTGTCAAAATAGTACTTTGGCTTTGTAAAGTTCACATCAATATCAGTTGCTGCTGTCAGTCGGCCCTTATTAAGTGCTGTCGCTGCAATTGAACGTGCATCCATAAGTGCAACTGATGCGATCTGTCCGTTGTTGACCTTTGAACCCTCACGATTCGGGAAGTTTCTTGTTGAGTGACGAATTGAAAATGCATTATTTGCCGGAACATCACCTGCACCAAAGCATGGTCCACAGAATGCGGTTCTAACAGTTGCGCCAGTTTCCATGATCTTTGCAATGCTGCCGTTTCTAATTAATTCCATGTAAACAGGCTGAGATGCCGGATATACACTTAATGAGAAACGTCCGTCACCAATGCTCTGTCCATCTAACATGTCGGCAACATCACACAGATTTTCAAAACCACCACCTGCACATCCTGCGATAACACCCTGATCAACATACATCTTGCCGTCTCTTACCTTGTCACGCAGCGTAAATGGAACTTTATTTCCAAGACTCACTGCCGCACGCTTCTCTACATCGGCCAGAATATCATCAAGATTAGCATTCAGCTCATCAATCGTATATGCATTGCTTGGGTGGAATGGCATTGCGATCATCGGACGAACTGCTGACAGATCAACACATACAACACCGTCGTAATATGCCACTTCTCCCGGATTTAACTCTCTATACTCCTCTGGACGTCTGTGTATCTCATAGAAATCCTGTACCTTCTCATCTGTCTTCCAGATAGATGAAAGACATGTAGTCTCAGTAGTCATAACATCGACACCTATACGGTAATCAACAGACAGATTGTCAACACCAGGTCCGATAAACTCCATTACCTTATTTTTTACATAGCCGTTTGCAAATACAGCCTTGATGATTGCCAATGCGATATCCTGCGGGCCAACACCCTTTACAGGCTTTCCTGTCAGATAAATTGCAACAACCTGAGGCATATCAATATCGTAAGTACGGCCAAGAAGCTGCTTTACAAGCTCTGGTCCTCCCTCACCACATGCCATTGTTCCAAGTGCACCATAGCGTGTATGGCTATCAGAACCAAGAATCATCTTGCCACAGCCTGCAAGCATTTCTCTTGCATACTGATGAATAACTGCTAAATGCGGAGGTACATAGACACCGCCGTATTTTTGTGCACAGGAAAGGCCAAACATATGGTCATCCTCGTTGATGGTTCCGCCTACCGCACAAAGACTGTTATGGCAGTTAGTTAAAACATACGGAACTGGAAATTTTTCAAGTCCGCTGGCTCTTGCTGTCTGGATAATTCCAACAAAGGTAATGTCATGTGAAGTAAGACGATCAAACTTCACTTTTAAATGCTCGTCGTCCCCTGATGTGTTATGCGCCTGCAGAATCTTATATGCCATCGTCTGCTTTGCCGCTTCCTCTTTTGAAATTGTACGGCCTGTCTTTGCCGCTACTTGCACTGCCGCATCTGCATTGTCTGCGATCAGCTCTTTTCCGTCAATCAGGTATGCACCACTTTCAAATAATTGAACCATACTGTATGTACCTCCATGCTGTCTTGTGCGTATCTAAGCCAGGCAAAAACCTAACTTAAATTCCATTATAGTTTACTATAAAAGATTTTGCAACCTGATACTATTTTAATTTTACTTGTAATTTTCTTACAGATTAGCTATAATGACAGTAATAGTGAAACGTTCTCTAATAGTGAAAGAAAGGAATCAAAAATCATGAAGTTTATCACAATCGGCGAACTTTTAATGCGTCTTTCCCCTCCGGATTATGAGAAGATCCGCACTACCAGCTCTTACGTTGTCAATTTTGGCGGTGCTGAGGCAAATGTTGCTGTCTCTTTAGCAAACCTTGGCGTTGATACTACAGTATTTACTGTCCTTCCTGACAATGATATCGGACGAAGCGCAGTCCGCTCTTTAAAGGCAAATGATGTACATACATCCCCTATTATCTTCGGCGGCGAGCGCATGGGCGTTTATTTCCTTGAGGAAGGAATCGGTGTACGTTCCTCTAAAGTAATTTATGACCGCAAGCATTCCGCCTTTGCAGAATATGACTATACTACTGTTGACTTTAAGGCTTTGCTTGAAGGCTATGACTGGCTTCACTTAAGCGGAATCACACCGGCACTTTCTAACAGCTGCCAAATCTTAATCGAAGCTGCAATCTACGCTGCAAGACAGCTCGGCATGACAATCAGCTTTGACTGCAATTACCGCAGTATGCTGTGGAGCTTCGATGAGGCAAGAGATATCATCAGTCGTTACCTTCCATATGTCGATGTGCTTATTGGTATTGAGCCACTTCACTTACAGGATGAAAATGGTCATGATTTAAAGGATGGCATGTCCATGCAGCCTGATTACGAAGAGCAAGACCGCATCTTCCAGGCAATGGCAGACCGCTATCATTTCAAAGCAATTGCAAGACATGTTCGCTACACCCACTCAAGCAGCGAAAACTCTTTAAAGGCTTATCTGTATTATAATGGACAGACATACGAAAGCAAGCTTTTCCGCTTCCAAATTCTTGATCGTGTAGGCGGCGGCGATGCCTTCTCATCTGGCCTTATTTATGCTCTCATGAACAATTATAAGCCAAGAGACGTTGTCAACTTTGCGGTTGCTTCCTCTGTTATGAAACACTCCATCCATGGCGATACAAATATCACTGATGTTGAGAGTATCCAGAGACTTATGAACCAGAGCTTTGATGTGCAAAGATAAACAAAAGACGCTAATCGAGTAGGAGGGGATTTGTTAAATCCCCGACCTCTCACACCACCGTGCGTAC
>ERZ837487.2842-NODE-2842-length-16881-cov-3.927969_pt1 | contig 16881 bp, 15 predicted proteins | sample MGYA00519911_ERZ837487 | MGnify/ENA primary metagenome ERZ837487 (study PRJEB31850, sample SAMEA3708818) | human gut metagenome | biome: human gut; feature: human-associated habitat; material: faeces | place: China | collected 2014 ...
TGATATTGCCCGGGCTTATATCTCATGGAACCGCCGAGTCCCATGATGCGGACACCCTCATGAACATAAATTTTATCGTCAATGCAGATGCATCCGTCCGGTGGGATCCGTTCATATTTGTCATCATGATTTCCATGTACATACAGAACGGGAGCCGAAGTAAACGTTGCAAGAAAGGAAAGATACCTCGGATCCAGATCCCCGCAGGAAATGATCAGGTCAATTCCCTCAAGCTTGCTCTTTTCGAAATAATCCCACAGATATTTTGATTCTTCATCTGCTATGGCAAGTATTTTCATAAAACTGCTTATCCCTTCTGTTTCTCCACACCGGATTGTTCCGTAACCGGTTTTGCCTGCTCAGTCAGTTCCCATGATGCCGGAATCGCACCGACAACATTATCTGCCAGCCAGTTCATGGTAATGATCTCTTCCGGTGAAAGAATTTTGTTCGGATCTGACTGTATCATACCATCCTGTGAATACAGAATCCCCGAAAACGGATGATATTCTCCAGTCGCAATCGCATGTTTTAACATAGAAAGCAGTTTCTGTGTACCAATCGGAAGTTTCTGTGAATAGATCACATCAATTACTTCTGCAGAAAGTCCCCACCAGTAATTGAGTGCTTTCGTCTCATCTTTGTTGTCATCATATTTCCATGTACCATCCATGATCGTGCGGATCAGCTGCTCATAAAATTTGCCCCAGTGCCAGAGCGTCATTGCCAGATTGTGCGGTCCCTCTTCTGTCAGATGATACAGCCCGAAATAGCGGGATGCATCTTCCGGAATAACCATATCTTTACCAGAAACAACGGTAACACCCTTTTTCTGAACATTTTCCATGGCAAGCCTGATATCTACATCTTTTAATGTAGACCATTCCAGATAAACCCTTGCACGGGGATTTATCATCTTTGCCCCCAGTGCGAATGCATTGATATTCGCAATGGTACCGAAAATCGGATAATCTGCAATGTATGCAAGCTGTCCGTTTTCGGACATTGCTCCGGCAACAGCTCCCATAAGAAACTTGGCTTCATACATACGTGCATAATAAGTACGGATATAACGGTGTGATGTATTCAGCGAACAGTTCAGGATTTTTACATTTGGATGGTCGATAGCCGCCTGCACACTTGCTTTTACAAACTCCGGTGTAGTTGTAAAAATAATGTTGCAGTCCTTTCGGATGGCTTCGTAAATTGCTTTTTCTGCAAGATCCTGTGTAAGATTTTCATAGCATTCTGTTGTGACTTCTTCCGGGAAAGTCTGTTCCAGATGCAGTCTTCCAAGTTCATGCGCGTAGGTCCACGCAGAAGTAGCCGGTGTCTTTGCATACAAAAATGCAATCTTCAGCTTCGGCGTACTTGCCGGAAGCAACCGATCCAGCAGAGATTTCTTTTCGGTTCTGGACGGATCCATCTTGAGATCAATTTTCTGATTGTGTTCCAGAAGTTTGAATTCTTCCCAGGTTTTTGCAACCAGTTCTTTCATTTCATTGGTAGTTTTCTGATCAATCACTTCATAATTATAAATTGTCAGGAATGCAAGAAATGCATCTCCGGTCGTGATAGACAGTTTCTTTCCGCCAAGTGCTTCATATTCTATTGAAAAACGCGAATAAACAGAGCTGAACAGCAACCGGTCATCATCTGTCCAGACATCTTTTGGCCCCTTGCCGAATGCAGCCTGAAGTCTAACAAAACTTCCAGGTTTCGTAAACCAGATATAATTGATCTGGGTAACTGCATAGAAATCCACAAACTCATAGTAAAGTTTATTTTCTTTCTGGTCTGTCCGCGGAGGAAGGATTCTGGTCACATATCCGGGCACAGATACCGCATCAAAATATTTCAGGACGCTGACACGTTTGTTGCCTTCCTGTACATAAAATTTATTCATGTATTCGTAAGCTTTGATCGGTTCACGAATTCCTTTATCAATATGACTCTGGCTTAAGGTTGCCCATTTGTATGCAAATTCTGTGTTTTCTCTTAAGATCGGCATAAAATTGCCGGCAAAAGCATTGCTCCTGCCATCACTTTTTGTTCCGACTATCTGATCGATTGGTATCTGTACAAGTCCGAGTGGAACTTCAGAATAAGATCCCTTCGGAGGCAGGATATCATCAAGAACCTGAAGTGTCGGTAATTCCCCCCGCATCATTCTTGCCTGATAATCCTTTTTGCCGAGTTTATAAGCTTTCTGATAATCTTCCATTGTAAATGATGCCATACTCATTCACCTCTGTCTGAATTCTGAATAACGGGATACTTACAGGCTTGCGCGGATTACTTTCGGTCTGCATCCTGCATCTTCTAATGCCTGTACAATTTTTTTCTTATGTTCTGTACCGTATGCTTCCATCGTTACTTTCAGCTCCACAGCCGCATAACGGTTAGTACTGATAAACTGGTTGTGATCAAGTTTGATGACATTACCCTGATTTTCCGCAATAATAGATGCCACACGCACCAGTTCACCCGGTTTGTCCGGAATCAATACGGAAACGGTAAAGATACGGTCTCTCTGAATCAGTCCATGCTGTACAATGGAAGACATTGTGATAACATCCATGTTGCCTCCACTTAAAATTGCAACCGCCTTCTTTCCTTTCAAATCTAACTGCTTGAGTGCTGCAACTGTCAGCAGTCCGGAATTCTCAACAATCATTTTATGATTTTCGACCATATCGAGGAAAGCTCCGACAAGCTCATCATCTTCTACAGTCAGCATCTGGTCGATGTTCTTCTTTGCATACTCGAAAATGCGGTCTCCGACACGTTTTACTGCAGTACCGTCTGCTATGGTATTTGCACTGTCCAATGTAACCGGCTCGCCAGAAGCAAGTGCCATTGTCATACTTGGCGCAGCAGCAGGCTCAACACCGATCACCTTAATCTTTGGATTCAACATTTTTGCAAGTGTAGATACACCTGTAATCAATCCGCCGCCACCAACTGGCGCAAGAATATAATCGACGGTCGGAAGCTCCTGCACAATTTCCATTGCAATACTTCCCTGACCTGCTACGATGTCCAGATCATCAAACGGATGCACAAATGTACTTCCGCGCTCCTGGGCCAGTTTTTCGGCATACGCACAGGAATCATCATAGACATCTCCGTAAAGAATCACCTCTGCGCCGTAGCTTTTTGTACGATTTACTTTGATCAATGGTGTTACTGTTGGCATAACGATTGTAGCCTTGCATCCGAATTTCTGTGCTGCGTATGCAACACCCTGTGCATGGTTTCCGGCTGATGCAGCCACCAATCCTTTTGCTCTTGCTTCTTCAGACATTGTGCTGATCTTATAATATGCACCACGCACTTTATAAGCACCTGTATACTGCATATTTTCCGGCTTCAGATAAACCTTACCACCCGTCTGCTGGCTTAAGTTTTCACTGTATACCAGTTTCGTCGGAAGAGTTACGTTTTTTACAATTTCGCTTGCCTCTTCAAATTTTTCTAATGTTAACATACTTCATTCTCTCCTTTTACATCAAACAATGCATTTACAAATGTATCAGAATTAAATTTCTGCAGATCGTCAATCGTCTCGCCGACACCGATATATTTTACCGGAATACCAAGTTCCGCCTGGATTGCAACTGCAATACCACCTTTTGCAGTTCCATCCATTTTTGTCAGGATAACACCGGTAATATCAGCAACTTCATTAAATTCCTTTGCCTGAGCAAGTGCATTCTGACCTGTTGTGGCATCTAGCACTACCAGTGTCTCACGATATGCGTCCGGAAATTCACGGTCAATGATTTTATTCATTTTACGAAGCTCTTCCATCAGGTTCTTCTTATTGTGAAGCCGTCCGGCAGTATCAATCAAAAGTACATCGGCATGTCTTGCCTTGGCAGCTGCAACTGCGTCATAGACAACGGCTGCAGGATCAGAACCTTCCTGGCCTCCGATCAATTCTGCTTGTGCACGGTTCGCCCACTCTTTCAACTGCTCTCCCGCTGCAGCACGAAATGTATCTGCGGCAGCCAGCACAACTTTTTTATTCTGACTGCGGAGTTTTCCAGCTAATTTACCAATCGTAGTTGTCTTTCCGACACCATTCACTCCAATGACCATGACCACCGAAGTTCTCTCTTCAAATTCATAAGCAGCTTCTCCGACGTCCATCTGCTCTTTGATGCTGTCAATCAGGATTTGTCTGCATTCAACAGGTTCTTTGATATGCTGGGTTTTTACCTTTTCTCTTAATTTGTCCAGAATATCATAAGTTGCCTGAACTCCGAGATCGCCCATGATGAGGACTTCCTCCAGTTCTTCATAAAAGTCCTCATCAATATGTGTAAATCCGTTAAAAATACTGTCCATGCCGGACACAATATTATCTCTTGTCTTTGTGAGACCATCGACAAGTCGTCTGAAAAAACCTTTCTTTTCTTCTGCCATACTTTTACTCCTTTCAAGGCCGGCTCCCTGCCAACATTCAAGAATGCCTCGGCATTCTTGCTGCGAGGTGCGCGTCATGCAATTGCATGACATACTTCTACGTTCTATCTTACCTGCACATTCTCTAATCGTCCAGTTCATCTTCCAGAAGACTGACGGACACAAGTGTCGAAATTCCTTTTTCCTGCATGGTGATTCCGTACAGACGGTCTGCCGCAGTCATTGTACCTCGTCTGTGCGTAATGACAATGAACTGTGTATTCTTTGTAAGCTTATGCAGATACTGTGCAAAACGGTCAACATTGCTATCGTCCAGTGCTGCCTCAATCTCGTCAAGCAGACAGAACGGGGACGGCTTGAGATTCTGAATTGCAAATAATAATGAGATTGCTGTCAGAGCCTTCTCTCCACCAGATAACTGCATCATATTCTGCAGTTTCTTTCCAGGCGGCTGAGCAATAATACGAATTCCTGCTTCCAGAACATCTTCATCATCCATCAGTTCCAATGTACCTTTTCCGCCTCCGAACAATTGCTTGAATACGTGGTCGAATTCCTGACAAATGTGTGCGAACTGCTCTGTGAACTGCTTTCGCATCGCTTCGTCCAATTCTGCGATAATTTTTTCCAGTGTTGCTTCTGCTTCCACGAGATCATCATGCTGCGTCTTTAAGAACTCATATCGCTCCGATACATTTTTATAGTCCTCAATGGCATTGACATTAACATTTCCCAAAGCGCGTATTTCTCCTTTTAATTCCTGAATACGCTTTTTCATCTTCGCAACATCCGTTAAATTTTCATTCCTAAGCTCCATCGCACGATTATAAGTGAGTTCATACTCTTCCCACATATAATTGATCTGCTTCTCGGCAGCTTCTTCATAACTGTTTTTCTGACTCTCCAGACGGAAGATTTCTTTATCCAGATCAGAAATCTGCCTGGAGAGGTCTTCACGCTTCTGTAAGAAATCTTTATGGCGCTGGTTCAGATCTTCACGTGTCTTCTTCGCCTTTTCAATCTCATCCTGAATTTCCACAAATAATTCTCCGGAATTCTCAATCGTCTGGCGCAGTTCCTGAATCTGAGATTCTTTTTCCTCGATTTCTTTGCTCGTACCGCCTTTACTTGCTTCCAGCCCCTTCAACTCTTCGCGGAATTTTTGCATCTCTTCCTGAATACGTTCTGCATTTTCCATTACGAACAGAACCTTTTGTTCTGTAGCAGCACAGGATAAATGTGCATTTTCCGAAGCCTGCTGCTGTAATATTTCCTGATGTTTCAGATCATCTAACTTTGTCTGCCCTTCTTCAATCTGTTTATTCAGGTCACGTTCTAACTGTTCAGACGTATCCAGCTCTACATTGATGGACTGCTGATTATCCATGATATCACTGATCTCCTGATCCAGTTGCTGTGTCTCTTTCTGAATTTCCAGCGCAGTCTGATTCGCTGCTTCGATCTTGCTCTTTGCCTGATCGGCATTCATCTTCGCTGTATTTTGGCGGACATATGCTTTCTGTAGTAAATCTTTGATCTGTTCGATTTTATCATAGTAACCGGAACGATTGTTTTTCAACTCCGCGATCTCCTGCTCTGTCTTTGCTACATCAGCACGGAGTTTTTGGACAGCCTGCTCCAGCTCTTCTATCTCACGGCGTCTACTTAAAAGGTTGCTGGAATTCTTGAATGCTCCACCAGTCATAGAACCACCCGGATTGATCAGATCACCTTCCAGCGTTACAATTCGAATAGACTGCCTGTATTTTCTTGCAATGGCAAGTCCGTGATCAATATGATCGACAACCAGTGTTCTGCCAAGCAGAGAGCCTGCCAGTTCCAGGTACTTGTCTTCCACCATAACAAGAGTGTCTGCAAGACCAATAACTCCTTCTTCCTTCAATGCCTGTGGCTGAGCGATTCCTCCGTGGGAGCGGATCTGCGTCAGTGGGAGAAATGTTGCACGACCGAATTTATTCTTTTTCAAAAATTCAATCATACGTTTTGCTGTCTGTTCGTTATCTGTAACAATATTCTGGATACTGCCGCCAAGAGCCGTCTCAATGGCTGTCTCATATTTTTTCTCTACTTTAATAATATCTGCAACAACACCTAACAGCCCTTTTTCATGACTGCGGTTATCCATAACACGCTTAATACTGTTACCGTATCCGTCATAGCGTTCAGTCATATTTCTAAGAGACTCCAGGCGTGAATGCTCTCTGTGGTAAGCGCTCTGACTTGCACGGATCTGCTCATTTTTTTCATTTAGAGACTTTTGAAGTTCCTGAATCTTTGATTCATAGTTCTTCTTCTCTTCTGCAAAGGAAATAATCTGATCTGATACTTCTTTTAATTCCGCATAAAATGTCTCATATTGTTCTTTCTGAAGACCGGCTTCACTTTGCGCACCAAAATATCTCTGGTTCAGTCCGGATTTCCGCACCTGGATCTGTTCCATCATAGTATCGAACTTCTGGATCTGAGCTTTTGTGGATGCACGGTTTCCGAGAATTTCCCGAATATCATTCTGGTTCTTTTCAATATCAGAACTAAGACTTGCAATACGGATCTGAAGCTTGTTCAGATTCTCTTTTTCAAGTGTTTCTGCTTTTCGGCCGGAATCTAATTCTGCCTGGAGTCTTGTCTGATCCGAAATCAGAGTACCAAGCTGTTCCTCACGCTCAGAAAGTTCCCGTTCAATGGACTGGGCACGATTCGCGTAATGCTCATCATTCATTCTGGCACTGTGGATCTGCTCCTTCAAAAGAGCAATCTGATTCTCCAACTGTTGTTTTAACATGCTTGTCTCAGTAAGCTTGCGATTATAAGTCTCAATAGACGCGTCCATCGTATCGACTTGTTCTTCAATACTTTCATATTCCTGCTTTGTATCTTCATACAAGCGGTTTGCTTCTCCCATCTGAGCCTTTGTCAGATTATCTTTTGCTTCCACATCCCGGATCTGCTCTTTCAGGCGGTCTGCTTCTAACAGAAACATATTGATATCATAAGTCTTCAGTTCTTCTTTTTTCTTCAGATATTCTCTTGCTTTCTCAGACTGCCGTTCCAATGGGCCGACCTGCTTCTCAAGCTCCGAAAGAATATCATTGACACGGATCAGATTCTGCTGTTCCTCTTCCAGCTTCTTCACAGACATACTCTTACGTCTTTTGAATTTTACAATACCGGCAGCCTCATCAAACAACTCTCGCCGCTCTTCCGGTTTACCACTTAAGATCTTGTCAATCTGTCCCTGTCCGATAATGGAGTATCCTTCTTTACCGATACCTGTATCATAAAATAATTCATTAATATCTTTCAGCCTGCATGCACTGCCATTGATCAGATATTCACTTTCACCAGAACGGTATAACTTTCTTGTTACCGTAACTTCTTCGAAATCAATCGCAAGTTTATGATCTGAATTATCCAATGTGATTGCTACAGACGCATAGCTTAACGGTTTACGGTTCTCTGTACCGGAAAAGATAACATCTTGCATTGTGCCGCCTCGAAGCTGCTTGACACGCTGTTCACCAAGTACCCACCGCACCGCATCGGCTACATTACTCTTACCACTTCCATTTGGTCCGACAATTCCTGTAATACCGTTGTGAAAATCGAATTTTATCTTATTTGCAAAGGACTTAAACCCCTGCACTTCTATGCTTTTTAAATACATACAACACCTACTTTATATTCTTTTTGCGGAGCATCAGAATGGTCTTGTAGGCAGCTTCCTGTTCTGCGCTCTTTTTTGTACGTCCTTTTCCGATTCCATAGACCTGTTCTCCGATCTGAAGTTCGACCTGGAAAGTTTTATCGTGATCTGGTCCCTCTTCCCCAACCAGATGGTAAGAAAGTTCTTCTTTAAAATGTGCCTGCACAATTTCCTGCAGGATAGTCTTGCTATCATAAAAGAGCTTTTTATTCTCCAGGTCTTTTAAAATGAATCGGTTGATAAACTCTTTTGCATTAGCAAAACCACCGTCTACATAGATTGCACCAATCAGTGCCTCCATAGCATCAGAAGTAACAGATTCTCTCTTCCTTCCTCCTGTTGCATCCTCTCCTTTTCCAAGAAGCAGATATTCTCCAAGTTCAATCTCCCGTGCACAAAATGCGAGTGCCGGTTCGCAGACCATGCTGGCGCGGGTCTTTGTTAATTCTCCTTCCGGAGTTGTCGGATGTTCAAAAAATAAAAATTCACTGGACACAAGTTCCAGTACTGCATCACCCAGGAATTCCAGGCGCTCATTACATTCATACTTCGGAAGATGCTCTTCATTCACATAGGAGCTGTGACTCATCGCCTTCTTAAGAAGCGCAAAATCCTGAAATGTATATCCGATTCTATGTTCTAGTTCTTTTAAATTTCTCTTCATGTTCATTCTCCTATAGTCAGAAAGAGAGAAAGCCCTTTTTTCCGGACTTTCTCACTTATAATATCTTAGTTGTTTCCAGTTGCATTCTGGATCTGCTCAACAGCATCTCCTACCGTCACGATCTTCTCAGCATCTTCATCACTGATCTCAAGTTCAAACTCATCCTCTATAGCTGTAACAATCTGGAATACATCCAAGGAATCTGCGTCCAGATCATCCTTAAATGTAGAATCCATTGTAATTTTGTCCTCGTCAACATCACAGACCTCTGCAATAATTTTTTTCAGTTTTTCAAACTCCATAATTCCGTCTCCTTTTGCTTGTTTGTTCATTCTATTATTCAGCGGCAGCTTCTTCCGCCTGAATACTTGCTTTGATTTTCTCACTGATATTCTGTTGTTTAAATGTGACACACTGAATGATCGTATTCGTCACTTCTTTTGCTTTCGCACTTCCATGGGTCTTAACTACAAGACCGTTCAGTCCCAGAAGCGGAGCTCCACCGTACTCTGTAGCATCGAATGTCTTCAAAGTCGTCTTAAGCGCCGGTTTTACAAGAAGCGCGCCAATCTTGCTTCGAAGAGTGGACATCATACCGCCTTTGATTTTATCGACAAGAACAGCCCCCAGTCCTTCATAAAGCTTTAAGATCACATTTCCCACGAATGCTTCACAGACAATTACATCTGCCTGGCCATGTGGAATCTCTCTCGCCTCCACACTTCCGATAAAATTAATTCCCGGAAGTTCTTTTAACTGTGGAAATGTATCTTTGACCAGTGCATTGCCCTTCTCTTCTTCCGCACCGATATTCACGATACCTACCTTCGGATCCTTTATACCAAGAACATTCTCCATATAGATGGACCCCATCTTGGCAAACTGAAGAAGATGTGCCGGTCTGGCGTCTACATTCGCACCACAGTCAATCAAAAGAGAAACTCCTTTTTCCGTTGGAATAAGCGGAGCTAATGGCGCACGGTCAACACCTTTGATTCTGCCAACGATCACCTGTCCGCCCACAAGAATCGCTCCTGAACTTCCTGCAGATACAAAAGCATCTGCTTTTCCCTCTTTTACAAGCTTCATCCCGACTACGATGGAAGAATCTTTCTTCCTGCGTATAGCATGTACCGGCGGCTCTGCTGTCTCGATCACTTCTGTCGCATTCACAATCTCGATCTGCTCTGGATTGTAGGTCTTGCCTTCCAGACCTTTTCTTATGACGTCTTCAATACCGACCAGAATGACTTTTACATTCTTTTCCTTGGAAATGGCATCAATTGCGCCGTCAATCATTGCAGCCGGAGCATTATCTCCACCCATAGCATCCAGTACTACTGTTGTAATTTCTGACATGATATTTCCTCCTGTCTCTACTGGTAATATTCTACTAAACATCACCGGAAAAATCAACACGTATCTTTACAACATGACAATCAATGCAGCTGTGATCAGTCCGATACTGATCAGCATCGAAATGGAATTAATTGTACTGGAAAGCTCATAATCTTCTCCCAGAGCATCTGTATAAGCCGGGCAGGCGCTGGCAATCGGGCTTAGAAATGCAAGAACAAACGCTTGTCTGATCTGCAGTGGGAATGGCAGACAAAAAAAAGCAATCGCAGCAAATGATATGGTTACTGCATAACGCGTAAGCAGAATCCGGATCACATGACTGATTCCATCTTTTTTAATATTCAGTTTGAATCCGACTCCAATCATCAGCATCGCCGTAAATGCATTGGCATTGGAGCCAATCTGTGTAACCGACAATACTAGTCTGGGAATCGGAATCCCAAGAATCAGAACGATCAACATCCCAAAATAAACAAGAAACGGTGTGGATCTACTCAATGCCCGCCCCATAGTCTTCAGCGAATTTTTTAACTGCGTTTTGGTATCTGTCTCTGTCCCCGGCATTCTATGTATGGAGTTTTTGAATACTTCCGCAACTGCCTTTGCCCCACCGTTACAATAAAAAGCATTTCCCATATCAAATAGCGTGATGCCAAGAAGACTGAGCGGCTCTAAAAAGCTCTGTGCAAACGGCAGGCAGAAATTTCCGATATTATATCCTGACAAATTCAAAATATCAAATGGAATATTCCCTTTTTTTCCTGTCATTCTCGATGTAAAAAACGCAATAAACATCATAAGAATTCCAACAAAAAGACTAAGTCCCGTCACTGTTAAAAGCGAAATCTGAAAATCTACTTTTGAAAATGAATAGATAATTGCACAAGGCAACGTGATATTCAGCAAAATTTTTGCAAGTGTACGAAAATCCTGTTCATGAAAAAATCCGACTTTCTTCAGAAAAACTCCAAGTGCAATAATAAGAAGATACGCTGCTGCGCGGTATAAAATGTCGTTCATAATCTGTCCCTCTACTTCTATTTTACTCAGGTTTTACTATACCACAGAATTTCATTTTATCAATCCTTAACTTCCAATCGTCTCTCCATCATAATCGTCCCAGCACTCATCCTCATAGACTTCTGTTTGTTCAATTTCCTTTTCCTTTGAAAGCTTACAGGCTGTAATTGCTTCTAACATTTCTTTCCGGAACAAATGGCAGGCGCCTGTAGTCTTTTCCATCGTACGTGCGATTCCCAAATCGCCCAGCTTGAAGTTTCCAAACTCGGACATCATAATGTTGTTTAATTGATTCATATGACTAAAACGATGGTAAAAATAACTACTTTAAATATACCTTAATTGTTCCTTTATGTCTACTATTTGCCAGAATCCCCCAATAAAAAAGTAATCCCCCTCCGTCTTTTGAATAAAATAAAAAACTGTATTTCATAAGCTGATTAACTCTCAACTCTTGAAACACAGTTTTTCTGTTCATTTCTTACTCATTAGTCCTGAGCAATGATTTCTTTTTTGTTGTAGCTTCCGCAAGCCTTGCAGACTCTATGAGGCATCATTAATTCGCCGCATTTGCTGCATTTTACCAGGTTCGGAGCACTCATCTTCCAATTAGCTCTTCTTTTATCTCTTCTAGCTTTTGAAGATTTGTTCTTTGGACAAATTGACATAGGTTACACCTCCTTAAAATTCTTAAAAACATCGCGGATAACTGACATTCTAGGGTCAAGACTCGTATCTTCACAGTTACAAGTTCCCTGATTCAGGTTTTGACCACATACGTTGCAAATCCCTTTACAGTCTTCGCTACACAGAATCTTCGTCGGCCACCCTATTAGAATCTCGCTACTGATCAGTTGATCAACATCGAGTGTATATCCGTCAATATAATTTGCTTCGTCTAAATCCTCTGATTCCACTTCACTCTCATCTGTGACATTTCCCTTTGTGATGCGTGAAATATTCAAATCGAATACTGTCGCCACCGGTTCCAGACATCTGTCACACGGAATCTCAACAGTCAGCTTGCAAGTTCCTTCTATCTGAAGTTTTCCGTTCTCCATATAATTAATCTTTACATGAACATTAGAACTTTCAGTGACCGGATACTCGCCAAGCCCATTCCGAAATATTTTAAGTTCACATGGAACTGTCTCATCAACAGATCTGTGTGGTTCGGATAAGACATTGGATAGGTCAATCAACATATTAATCACCCCTATTCATACCTGTCTATTATATCATGGAAAAGCTGTTTGTCAACCACATTTTAGAAATTATTTTTTGATTATTCCAAATATTTTTATACGCATCTTCTTTTCGAACTAAACATCATACTTTGTTCTGTCCGGAAAATATTCTACATCTTGTAATTACTACAGACATACACCCTTCCGTATTCAGACGGAAGGGTGTAAATAATCAAATCAATAACTTTTTTACAATAGTTTTAGATTAAACTAATGCTACTGTCTCACGTGCGATTGCAAGCTCTTCGTTAGTAGGGATAACCATAACAAGAACTTTTGAATCTGGTGTAGAGATTGTGATCTCCTCACCGTGAGTGTCATTAGCCTTCTCATCTACAGTAATTCCAAGGTATCCAAGATATTTCAGAACAGCGCTTCTAACTGTACCTGAGTTCTCTCCGATTCCTGCTGTAAATGCAATTACATCAACACCATTCATAGCTGCTACATAGCTTCCCACATACTTAGCTACACGGTAAGCGAATACTTCAAGAGCTACTTTAGCCTGAGCATTTCCTTCGTTAGCTGCGTTCTCAAGGTCACGGAAGTCGCTTGAAAGGTTGTTGGAAAGTCCATATACACCTGACTTCTTGTTGAGCATTGTCATAAGCTCAGAAATATCAAGTCCCTCTTTCTTAGCTACGAACTCAAGGATAGCCGGATCAATATCTCCGGAACGTGTTCCCATTACAAGTCCCTCAAGTGGTGTAAGACCCATAGATGTATCTACGGATTTTCCATTCTCTACTGCACAGATACTTGCACCGTTACCAAGGTGGCAGACAACTGTCTTAAGATCATCGTAAGATTTTCCTGCAAGCTCAGCAGCTCTCTTAGATACAAAGCTGTGGCTTGTACCATGGAAACCATATCTTCTTACTTTGTATTTGTCATAATACTCATATGGAAGACCATACATGTAAGCTTTCTCCGGCATTGTCTGATGGAATGCAGTATCGAATACAGCTACCATCGGTGTTCCAGGCATTAACTTCTGGCATGCATTGATACCGATTAAGTTTGCCGGGTTGTGAAGTGGTGCAAGATCATTACACTCTTCAATTGCAGCTTTTACCTCATCAGTAATTACAACAGAGCTTGCAAACTTCTCTCCACCATGTACGACACGATGTCCGACTGCCCCAATCTCATCCAGACTCTTAACAACACCTGTCTCGGCATCTGTTAATGCGTCGATAACAAACTGAATAGCCTCTGTATGTGTAGGCATAGCTTTGTCAGATTTAACCTTCTCACCGCCTGCTGGCTGGTATGTAAGGCTTCCATCAATTCCGATTCTCTCGCAAAGTCCTTTTGCAAGTACTTTCTCTGACTCAGAGTTGATGAGCTGGAACTTCAGTGAAGAACTTCCACAGTTGATTACTAATACATTCATTTCATTTACCTCTCTTTTAGATTAGAATTCTTAACTTATATAATAAGGACTTTCGTCCCTAATGTCTATCCCTAATTTGAAAAAATTTCAGCCATATGCATATTTTTTGTGCAAAATGCATATGGCTGATCATTAAAGATATGAAATTTATTTATCTTCTGCCATTGCCTGAACTGCTGTAATTGCGATTACACCCTCAATATCCTTAGCGCTGCAACCGCGGGAGAGATCATTGACAGGCGCTGCGATTCCCTGTGTAAGAGGACCGTAAGCTTCTGCTTTTGCAAGTCTCTGAACTAATTTGTATCCGATGTTTCCAGCATCAAGGTCTGGGAAGATCAGTACATTCGCTTTTCCTGCAACCGGACTTCCCGGTGCTTTAGATGCTCCAACTGATGGAACAATTGCTGCATCAAGCTGGAATTCTCCGTCAATGAGAAGTCCTTCCGGAGCATTCTCTTTTGCAATCTTTGTAGCCTCTACAACTTTATCTACGTCAGCGTGTTTTGCGCTTCCCTTTGTTGAATGTGAAAGAAGTGCTACAACTGGCTCTTTTTCTGTCAGAAGTCTAAAGGAGTCTGCGGATGAAAGTGCGATTGCTGCAAGTTTCTCCGGATCCGGATTCTGCTCAAGTCCGGAATCACCAAACAGGAATGTTCCGTTGGCACCCATCTCACAATCTGGTACTACCATAATAAAGAATGCGCTTACGAGCTTTGTTCCCGGTTTTGTCTTCAGGATCTGAAGGCTTGGTCTTAATGTATCTGCCGTTGAGTGGCATGCTCCGGATACCATTCCGTCAGCATCTTTCATCTTAACCATCATAACACCATAATAGAGATAATTAGTCAGAAGAAGTTCTCTTGCTTTTTCCTCTGTCATTCCCTTTTTCTCACGTAATTCTACAAGTTTTGCGATGTAGGCGTCTGTCTTCTCGCTCTTTGCAGGATCTACGATTGTTGCTCCGCTGATATCAAAAGAACCTTTGTTCTTTGCAATCTCTTCTTCGCTACCGACAAGAATCAGGTTTGCTGTTCCTTCTTTCAGAACTGCTTCTGCTGCTTCATATGTTCTGATATCCTCTGTCTCCGGAAGTACAATTGTCTTTTTACTTGTTTTTGCTCTCGCTTTAATATCATCAATAAATCCCATGACTTAAAGACTCCTTTCGTTTGTATTCAGTTATTTCAACGTTTTTATTATAATACAAAGGATTGGCATGGACAAGTTGTATCTACGTACTAAATTCAGTACATTGGGATTGTTTCTGATTAAATACAAAACGTCTTTACAAATGAAATACTTGACTGACGATCATGAAGTATACGGTTACTGTGCTGATATCTACAAGGGTAGAAATAAGCGGGGTCGCCATGATTGCGGGATCGAGCCCAATCTTGGAGGCAAGCATCGGAAGGGTACAGCCTACGACTTTTGCAATCAGGACGGTACAGATCATAGTTCCACCGATGGATAATGCAATGAGCGCATCTCCTTGTCCCATAACGATGATCCTGATTCCATTCACAACTGCCAGTATCACGCTGACCACTGCTGCCACCCGGACTTCTTTAAATATAACTTTGAATAAATCCCGAAATTCTATTTCTCCTACAGACAATCCACGAATAACCAGCGTAGAACTCTGTGAACCGCAGTTTCCACCGGTTCCTGTCAGCATTGGAATAAAACCGGCAAGCTGTGGCATAACTACAAGTGCACTTTCATAGCTGTTCATGATCATCTGTGTCACTGTCGCAGAAAGCATCAGAAATAACAGCCATGGAAGCCTGCTTTTTACATGTTCCACAACAGATGTTCCAAAATAAGTCTCTTCACTTGGAGACATACCGGCCATGATACTGATATCTTCTGTTGTCTCTTCCTGCATTACAAGCATGGCATCGTCAACAGTTACGATACCGACCATGCACATTTCATGATCCACGATTGGAAGGGCAATAAGACCATATTTATTGATCATCATAGCTACATCTTCCTGATCGTCTGTTGTATGCGCGTAAAGCACATTCGTATCCATAATCTCTTCGATTGTTCTAGATTCACCGGTTGTCAGAAGTTCTTTGACATCGACCCGTCCGATCAGTTTTCGTTTTTCCGTAACATAACAAGTGTAGATAGTTTCACGATTCAGACCAACCTGACGGATTTTTAAAATAGACTCTTCAACCGTCATCTCTTTGCGGAGTGCAATGTACTCCACATTCATAATACTTCCGGCACTGTCTTCCGGATATTGCAAAAGCTGATTGATCTGGGCTCTTGTCTCTTCATCGGTAACCATCAAAAGACGATCCACAACATTCGCAGGCATCTCTTCCAGGACATCGACCGTATCGTCCAGATACATCTCTTCCATAACCTCTTCCAGCTCGGAATCGGTAAGTGCTCCGATCAACACCTCACGCATGTCACTGTTCATATAAGTAAATGTCTCAGCAGCCTCTTCTTTTGCCAGGAGACGGAACACCATAACGAGCGGTTTCTGCTCAAAATCTTCCAGTGTCTCGGCAATATCGACGGGGTACATATTTCCCAGTTCTTCTTTTAATTCTTTGTACTGACCTGCATCAAGCATATCAAGAATCTGTTCTTTTGTCAGCATCTGTTCCTCTTCCATACATACCCTCCTGCCTGTTGTCATTCATTTGCAAGCAAAACATAGTTATAGTATAATAAATTTTATTAACAGTGACAAGGAGAAAGTGTATGAAAATTGTTGGAATTATCGCGGAATACAATCCATTTCACAAAGGGCACGAATTTCATCTAGAAAAAGCAAAGAAAATCACAGGCGCTGATGCTGCAATTATTATTATGAGCGGCGACTATGTTCAGCGTGGAATTCCTTCCATCATGCCAAAGCATCTGCGTGCCCAGATGGCACTTGCATGTGGTGCCGACGTAGTTTTAGAACTACCAGTCTGTTACGCAACCGGAAGTGCAGAATACTTTGCCACCGGTGCGGTCAGCCTCCTTGAAGCTCTCGGCTGTGTAGATTATCTGTGCTTTGGAAGTG
>ERZ837487.2855-NODE-2855-length-16832-cov-3.302259_pt1 | contig 16832 bp, 6 predicted proteins | sample MGYA00519911_ERZ837487 | MGnify/ENA primary metagenome ERZ837487 (study PRJEB31850, sample SAMEA3708818) | human gut metagenome | biome: human gut; feature: human-associated habitat; material: faeces | place: China | collected 2014 ...
GCCGGGAGTCTGGAGGGGACATTCTGGCTGTGGATTTTTTAATAAAAATGTAAGACTGTAGCAGTGGCAGTCTAATCGCAAATATGATATAGTAATAGAACAAAAGAACATCATACTATAGCATCTGTGTCTGCAACGGAACAGACCTCTCTTCAGCACATAATTGGGCGGGCGGAAGGGTACAGAAAAGAGTGATGGTTACTTGGGGTCAGGTACCATTAGAGAAACAAAAACGATTTGGAGATTGCTGGGCTTGGAAATTTAGGAATCAAAACAAATTGTGTTATCGTCTCTTTCGTGCTAAACTAAAAACACACAGACATCGATGGCAAAGAAAATAGAACACGGATGCGAAAGGATGAAAATGGATTGAGAAGTAAAACTCGAAAAAAATATTAAGATGCCAGGAAAATCCGTACGGAAAAAATTATAGAGAAATGAAGCTGCGGCAGAATAAAAGCAGGTTAAGAAGAAAACAAAACAGAAAGAAGGGGATCTATGAGAAACGAATTTGCACGGAATCTGGATCTTGCGCAGGCGAAGATCCAGTATGATGAACAGTGCAAAAAAGTGCTGGGTGACAAGAACGTTCTTTCCTGGATCCTGCAGAGAACGGTAAGGGAATATGCGGGGATGAACCGGGAAGAAATCATGAAATGCATCGAGGGGGAGCCAGAGATCGGAAGCCGGAGAGTAAACCCGGGAGAAACCAATGCATCGCAGATTACGGGAATGGCGAATGAAGATAAGGTAAACGAAGAAGGAACCATTTTTTATGATATCCGATTTTTTGCCTGGATACCCAAAAGCAGAGAAAAAATCCGCCTGATTATTAATGTGGAAGCACAGAAGAAATACCATACGGGATATTCTCTGACGACACGCGGCGTGTTCTATGGGGCAAGAATGATATCGGCACAGCTGGGAACAGAGTTCGAAATTCCGGAATACGATAAGATCAAAAAGGTGTATTCCATCTGGATCTGTATGAATGCACCGCAGTACATTGGAAATGCTATTTCAGAGTATAAACTTGAAAAAACAGACCTGATACCGGGGATTCCGGATCGAAGGAAAGAATACGACAAACTGTCGGTCGTGATGGTGTGCCTGAATACAAAGAAAGAAACAGAGGATCAGTTTCTGGGAATGCTGCAGACGTTGTTTAATACGGAGCTGGCAGAAAAAGAGAAGAAAGAGCGTTTGGAACAAGAGTATGAAATTCAAATGGAAAACGGATTTGGAAAGGAGCTGAGCTTAATGTGTAATTTGTCTGATACAGTAGAGGAACGTGGAATCCAGAAAGGGATCGAGAAAGGAATTGAACAGGGAATGGAAAAAGGAATCGAGAAAGGCAAATTAGAAATGCTCTTTTCCCTGGTTCGGGACCATGTTTTAAGTAGTGCGGATGCTGCGAAGAGAGTTGGAATGTCGGAAGCAGAGTTTGTGAGTTTGATGCAAAAATAAAGCGATGATATGAAACGACTCGGGGACAGATCCTACTCGGGGTCAGGAACCATTAGGCGTAAATAGAAAAACTGAGATAGAGGGAACATATATGCGATTTCATTTTCAATATAAGGTGATCTATGAATCAGGAGATATTTTTGAGCAAAATAGAAGAAATGAATTGTGTGTTGATATCACGCAAGAAGAATATAAGAAAATCATTACAGGCGTACTTCAAGGTATTTCAATAAAACAGATTGAAGGAATATCGGAGGTAATTACGAAAATGACAGAAGATGTTCTGTTTGCGGATCGCTGGATGAACAAAAATGGTTCCATGAGAAGCACACCGTTGAAGAAAAACAGAAAAATTTCGGAAATAGAATTTTTTATGACAGAGAATGAACTTCAGCGGATAAAAAAGGAAAAAGATCCGATCAGGATGCTGGAACGCCCGAAGGAGCAGATGACGGTGTATAGAAGTGATGGAACTTATATTACGCTTGAAACAGAAAATGGACAGGTAATCATAAAAGATTCTACAGAGAAAAATAGTTATCGGATCGTGGATGCGGACTATTTTATTCATCATATTGTGCGTGGATAAATAAAAATACAGGGCATAGAAGTAAAAATCATAAGGGGCTGAACAGAAAATTTTTTGTTCAGCCCCTTCCTTTTATCTGAATTTCAAATTCCTGCACCGGTTCAGGCAGGCGAAGATTTCCTGGCGTCTTGGGCGAGCCAGGTTGCCGGGGCGTCCAGGGGCCAGGAGCGCCAAAAGCCCTTTTTCATCCATTTCTTTTTCCAGCAGATCGACAACCTGAATTAAGGTTTTCTTTCCATCCATCGCCCGCTCTGCAGCCTCTAAAAGGAGCGCCGCCAGTCCGGAGAGCTGCTCGGAATCCGTGAGTTGTTCCACGGCCCGCAGGTCAGTCAGGGATTTATTAACCAGAATGGATTCCTGTCCCATCACTTTGACTTTTGTGCGGTCGCTGCCGGTTAAGACTTTATCCGGCAGTGGATGACGCTGGAAAGACGGGAGTGCAAACGGACGCACAGAAGCCGTAAACGGCGGGAATTCCGCGGCAATGGCTTTGGCACGTTCTGTGATGTCATACGGAACATATTCTTTCATCTGAATGACCGTATCGGCAACATGAAAATAGGAGCCGGAACTTCCTGCGACGAGAATGGAAGAAATCTCAAGCTTTTCATACAGGTCACGCACGCGGCTGATAAACGGAGTGATTGGCTCTTCGCTGTCGGCCACCACGCGCTGCATCAGTTCATCGCGTACCATGAAATTCGTGGCGGAAGTATCCTCGTCAATCAGGAAAAGTCCGGTGCCGGATTCCATTCCTTCGATTACATTGGCGGCCTGTGAGGTGCTTCCGCTGGCATCCGCGGTTGAGAAAGCGGTCGTATCACTCTTTCCCGGGAGATCGTGGATGAAAAGGGAGATATCGACATTGCTGATGCTGCGGGAGTCCTCGGAGCGGAGCTTTACAGCGCTTGCATCGGTGATAACATATTCCCTTCCGTCTCCGGCGATGTGGTTGTATACACCCATTTCCAGCGCCTGCAGCAGGGTGGACTTTCCATGAAAGCCGCCACCGACAATCAGAGTAACGCCAAGGGGAATGCCCATGCCGGAAATCGGTCCGTGATTGGGAAGATCCAGCGTAACACGTAAGGTGTCGGGAGAAGAAAATGGAACCGCATGCCTCATCGGAAGATCAGAAACACCCGTTTCGCGCGGGAGAATGGCGCCATCGGCAACAAAAGCCGTCAGGTGCTTTTCTTTTAACTGCTGCCGAATGGCCTGCTGATCCTCAGAAAGAGCAGCAACCGCGGCACAGGCTTTCGGATTCAGAAAACGGTACAAAAGCGATTTTTCCACGCAGCCCGGTAACAGAACTCGGGGTCAGGTACTATTAGACCATTATAATTTTTTGAACAAATAAGATAGAAAACATATAAAGTACAGAACAGATATTCGACCTGTTCTGTACTTTTTTATTGAATTTATATTTAACTGTCAAACTTCCGAGCAGTAACGAGCGTGGTAACAAATTGTTGCAGAATACAAGGAATGCTTGCATTTTTGAGACGCGATGGGTAAAATAGAGAACATATGATGGCACAAAAGAGTGGAGATTAAAATGAAGAAAAAAACAGGAAAACGGATCCGGTGTGGTAGTCCTGCCGGAGCGATTTTTGTTCTGGGAGTGCTGATCCTTCTCGTGGGCGGAAGCTTCGCGGCGTACACTAATTTTCAGAGCGTAAAGCGTGTCGTGTCAACAGGAACACAGAGCGATACAATGTTTGGTTCGAATTATCTGTCACTGATAAGTCTGACGGATGAAAATCCTCCGGTAAAACGGATTTCACTCGTAGAAAGCGACAATTACTATACCATTATGGTAATCGTGTGCAATTATGTGTGGGGCGATGAGACTCTTTATAACCCGAAGAACATTACCTACACAGTCAGTGCAGTCCTGACTGCCACAGACGGCGGAGAAAACCTTCCGGATGGAATTAAAGAAATCACGATGAGCGGGAATAGTTTTGATACGAATGGAACATGTACCCTGAAAGACCAGAAACTGGCAGCGGGAAAAGCAGAAAAAAATAGTTATTCCTTCCGGATTCCAAAAGCGTTGAAAGACAAGATCAAAATCCAGATAACGGCGGAACCGGATTCCAGTTCGGCAGACGCGGTCAATTCACAGAAACTGGCAGCAATTCTTTCGTTTGCAGATTACAAAGTGACAAAAAACTGGACAGGAAAATTCCTTGATTCAACAATTAACAAGAGCCCATTGGATTACGATGCATTCAATTATGAAATATCAGGAAATGGAGAAGGAAAGGTGGCGGTCACCTGGGATGATAAGCTGCAGCTGAGCAGCTGGACTGTAATAGGCGGGAAGAATACCACAGTCCCGGAGCAGGGAAAGCATTCGTATGTATTTGATGTGGACGCTTCGACAACCGCGATCCAGTTCCAGTTTTACAGAAACCCGGACAAACCGTTAGAGGAGAAAGATAATAACTGGATTTCTTTTGGAAGTCTTGTTACTGTTTCATACCAGGAAAAGAAAGCAGAAGGGGCAGAGTGAGTTAGAAAAATGAGTGGATTATAAGGTCTCCTACTATTTTTACAGGCAGGATAGGATTGATGAAAATGAGAGTACGTAAAAAGATAAACTGGATGAAGCGTATGGTAGCGGCCGGAATGGCAGTCTGCATGGTACTGACGACACCGGCATCGGCACTGGCAGGGGCAGGAGAAGGCACGGGAACGCAGACCATATCGGAAGAAGCAGCGGGCGAATCCATTCTGGATACCGGGACAGGCTCTGTGGATGCAGGGGAAGATGGCGGAACCGGAGGACAGACGGAAAGTACAGAGCCGAGCGGGACAAAAACCTGGACAGACAGCGCGGAACCATCAGAAAAGGACGGCGAGACAGAAGAGACAGGGTCTGCAGAAAAAGACAGCGAGACAGAAGAGACAGAATCTGCGGAACAAGGCAGCGAGACAGAAAAAACAGGATCAGTAGAAAAGGAAACACAGCAGGACAGCACAGATTCCGCAGAGAGCAGCAGCCAGATAGACGACACAGCAGCGTCAGAAAGTGCAGAGCAGAAACCAGAGTCCACGTCTGCAGAAAACGAAGGCCAGAACCGGCAGGACGGCAGCGGTGCGGAAAACCAGGCGGATGCGGGAAATCAGACTCCGACGCTGACACTTGAGAAAGCGGCTCAACTTGCTCAAGATGATGAAGCTGCAAAAGACAAATTAAAAGTTGATGCAAATACCGTGACAATAACGGTAACAGATGGAATCGGATTAATCCTGTTATCCAATGTGAAGCCTTCCGAATATAAAAAGTATACAATAAACCTGGTTACAACTTCAGGATGGGATCTTACGGGAACGGCAGAGATTAAAGGGCAGACTTATAGCTTTCTGGGACTGGGTGATGATGCCGATCCGTATGAAGGAAAATTTGAATTTGATAAAAAAACAGTAGCAGAAAATTTCTCAATAACCACGACGAAAGCACTGTTTCATGCGCTTTCAACGAAAGCAGATCTGGATCCGATTTCCTTTAGCATTTCAGGGACTTTTTCCACCACCACGAAACCACTTTTGGCAGAAAAACTGAAATATAGTGAAGATCGTAAAAAATTAACTTCAACGGTTGTACTTAGCAATTTGAATTCTGATAGGATACAAGAAGCAGCAATCGGCGGTTTGATTGGCACGATGGAAGAAGGCAGCAGTGCAGAGATAACTTTTACAAATAATTTCTCAAACTCATTGAAAGTCAGCGGAGAGAGTCATACAGGTTTATTCTGTAATACAATGGAACCGGGCGCATCCCTGACTGCGACTTTTAAGAATAATACTAAGAAGACGGTTAGTGTCGAAGCAACCGCATCAGAAGCAGATGCGGGTGGATTTGTCGGCCGGATGAAAGCAGACAGTCAATTAACGATTGCCGGAACTTCTGCAGCGCAGGTAAGTTCTGCGTTCGGAAATGCCGGAGGACTGGCCGGAAGCGTGACAGATGGAAAGATCAGCGTTCAGACAGAAAATGGAGAAAACGGAGCGGCTGCCGGAAAGTTTGTGTTTGCGGATACCCTTACGTTAAAGGCAGGCAGTGAAAAAGCAGCAGGCGGACTGATCGGAGCGTATTCGGTTACGAAAGGCGGCATAGATAACGGTACTGGCAATTTAATCAGCTACGATCTTTCTGAATATGAGTTTCACAGCATTGATGTTTCCGGCGGCAAGGATGTCGGCGGATTATTTGGCGTGCTGAAAAACACCAGTATAAGTTCCACTACTGTGGCTGTCTTAGGAAAGACGACAGGTGCCATCACGACAAACGTGACCCGTGAGAGCGAAGTGACAAATCTGGGCGGACTGATCGGAGCTTATGATACTGTAGCTAGTACAGATGAAAATAGTGCAGTCGTTATGAAAAATACACTGGCCATAAAAGGAACTTCCAACGCTGCTGATTCAGATATCAGGGCAGTTTCCACAGGTGGAAGTAAAGCAAGTACCACGTATGGTGGAGTGATCGGTGCTGTATCCGGCAGCAGTTATGTGGAAATCGAAAATGTGTCTGCTTCCACAGCAGATATGAAAAACAGTAATACCACAAGTGTTGGCGGTCTGGTGGGAAAGCTGAATGACGGTTTCCTCAATGTGGGAAATGTGACAATAACTACAGCAGATGATAATGATCTTGCAAACGAAGCAGATCAGGTGGAAGGTCATGGCGGTCTGATTGGTCATCTGGTAAAGGGGGTACTGCGCCTTCACGGAGAGACAAATTTAGAGAATCAGAAGATTACAACTGCTTATAACCATGTAGGACAGATTGTGGGATGCAATGAAAATGGTCTGATCTATGCTCTTGGAAATGGTAATAGTCTTGATGCAGACGGAAAAGGCTGGAGCCTGACCCGTTATTCCGGTACGGAACGAGGCGGCTCAGATATTGGAAACTGGGGGGCTGTGATTCGACTTGGGGGAAATCTGTCTGAAGGTGAAGATGGAGTCTTTACCTTTGATGAAGTAGCTCATACTGTTACGATAAACAGTTCTGTAGAGAATGGAACTAAGGCGGATATCAATGGTGCAAATCAATTTGCGGCATATGCGCTGGCATTTGAGTTTTCCAAGACCGATCCGGAAAAGACGAAAGCACTGAAGCTTGAGAGCGAGGTGGATCGAACCCAGAAACAGACAGTGCAACTGACCGGAGATGTGGATCTTACCAATACAGGTATTATTGGCATCGGCAAGGATAATATAGAGAAAGGTAAGAGTGCACAGCTGTTCAAAGGAACGCTGGACGGCAGCAATCATACGATTACATTGGATATTGGAGCTACATATGGCAAAGATATTTCTGGAAATGATCTTGCAGCCGGACAGCTCTATGCAAAGCGAAGCGACCAGCGAGATACGCATTACAGTCTGGCACTGATTCCATTTGCCGGGGATGTAACCATTTCCGAGCTTACGATTAATGGTAATGTCATCTGCAAAATACCGAAGGCGGTAAATCAGGAAGTAAAAGACATCAAATATCCGGCATTTGTCGCAGGGGCAATAGGCCTGGCAAGTGGAAAGACAGAATTCAACCATGTTACAGTAAATACCAAGAGTTCTGTAACAGAAGAAGCAACAGATGCAAAGAAGCTTCTGGCCTGGCAAGGAGGATTTCTGGCTCGATGCGAAGGAAGTAAGTTAACCTTTACAGATTGTACATGGGGGAATACTGCGAGCCTTGCGGATGAACGTAATACCGACAACCATAGAATCGGCGGCCTTGCGGCGGAAGTGATGGGTGGCTGTAGCGTAACTGTGCGTAACACGACCTTAAGCGGTTCCATCACATCCGCATCGAAATCCAATGCCAATGTCGGCGGTCTGATCGCAGTCAGTCGTGGGGAAGATTCGAATAATGCGGCAAAACCCAGCACGATAGCGGTTTCTAAATTATCGGTAAAGGGTGAGACGGTCACAACATCATCAGACATAACCAGCGGCGGTCTGCTGGGCTACCAGTGGAAGAATACGAATGTTAAGTTTGCTGCGAATGCCGGAGTGACCATATCGGGCTCGACGCTAAATGCATGCACTGCCCAGTTTGGTGGACTTGTCTATCAGGCAACCGGATACTGGAATGCAACCGCAAAGGACAGCATCGTATTTACGACAGACACAGATAAGAAAAAAAATACCTTTACAGGAAAATCAGAGAAAGAGAATCCAAGTGGTCTGCTGGTGGGAACCGGTCTGCTTACAGAAACGAATGCAGATCAGACCAAGACAACCTCTGCCCTCTATCTGGAAGTGGGCACATGGGGAAGTGCGGCGGATTCCGCTTATAAAATTAACGAGGGTGCAGTTGCCCTGAACATCGGCAATTCAGAGTACTTTGATGAACTGGCTGGCATTACCAGATTTGATGATGCCGGAAACAGCAATGCAGTGGTTTCCCTTGCAGTACATGACAGCAGTGAAAAAGCAGCTTTGATTGATAAGGACAGTACAACGACAAATACATACACGGGTCAGATAGAAAATTATAAAAACACAAAGACAAGATACTACTACAACCTGGACAGCTACAGAAAAGACAAGTATACAACGAATCTTAAAAATATCACTTCGGAACCGGATTTAGTTTTGTGGAGTGCAGCCCAGTATGCTGCAGAAAATATCAGAACGTGGTTCAGGGAAAAAATCACCAGTACACCAGATAATCCTTTTGTGACAAGCATATCCGGAAACCTGAATCTGGATGGATATTCGTATTATCCGGTGACACCGCTTACCCCGGTACATATTGGCTCGGAAAGTAATACTGGTTCAGATACAAACCTGACCTTTGCCTACGATGCGATGAATACGATAGAAGAAACAAATAAATCGTTCTCGGATGCAGAACATCAGCATTACCTGATGCAGCACGGATTGCTCTATAACACTTCTCATGGTGTGCTGGTAAATAAGACTTCTTTTGCGGGTGTGGTAGGAAAAGAAAAATTTAAAAGTGAAGAAAATGCAGACGGTTCAGACAACGGTACAAAATATAATTCCGGTGCACTGATTTATGGAAGTGTCATCGGAAATCCGATCAGCAACATTGTTGGAATCAATCTGAAAAATGTGACATTGGATGGAATCAGAGTGACAGGAGTGGAAAAAGGCAATGATACCACCTATGCGCCACTTCTGATCAATCGAATTGCAAAAGCAGCAAAATTGACCGTAGATAAGCTCTCCACCAGTGAGAAATATATGACAGGAGAAGGTGAGAATAAAAAAACTGCGTATGCTGCAACCAGTCTGGTCGGCTCCGTCGGTGACAAGACAGCATCCAAGCTGACTCTTTCATTTTCCGATATTGCACTGGACGGACGTGTAAAAGAAGATTCAGAAAAATCTACCTCTGTGTGGAATAATGGAACCACGCAGGTAGAGTATCACACAACTCATACGATATTTACCAGGGCAATCCTTATGGAGTACTTTATGTATTCTTCCGATGGTTCCGGTACGTATAACTTTAACAGTACCGATAATAAAGTTACTTATGGTGTGGAGCTGACGAATACAGAGACAACTGGTCGAAATCCGGATAAGCAGTATCAGTACTATGATGCGGACAGCTATATCACAGATGAGAAGGATGCAAACGCGAATGAAGCTTATGTGAGAGAAAGATATAAGGACACGAATTTTCTTCGTTATGTCAGGGTAGCACAGAATATTGAAGAAAGTACATATGAGCTGGATATCAACCAGAAATCTACTGGTCTGCTGAACGGCTGCGGTACCTATGGGGATCCGTATATTATTGAAGACGCACTTCAGCTGAGTTCACTGGCTTCTTATATCAGCACCCCGGGCAGTATTTCAAACTTCCAGGTAGTATTTAATTCAAAAGTTCTGGACAGTCAGACACAGACAGTTGAGAACTACCATACGCAGGGGAATGCTATTTCTGCTACTACTACAGGCACGGATATTACCTATACATGGGAAAATAATGCATGGAAAGCGGATGGAGCAACAGATACAATAGATACAGATAAAGCAACCAGCTATCTGTTAAATGCGTATTACAAAATCGAGAAAGACATTACGATTTCCGCAGAAACCTTCAGCGGACTTGGTACACTGAAGAATCCATTCAGCGGTGTGATTGTTGGTTCAGCTGATAACGGCAATTCCATCACTGTAAGTATGAAAGGATCGAACGGGAACAAAAACAGCTTCGGCGGTCTGATTGCCTACAGCCGTGGAAGCGTAGTAAAAGATCTGACGGTGGACTATTCAAATGCAAAGATTCAGATGCAGGCTGCAAATTTGCCGGGAACAGAGGAAAATCCATTCTTTGGCGGAGTTATCGGTTATTGCATGGGTGGTGATACCATTATTGATCATGTGTCCGTACAGTATAATGAAAATACAGTATCATTTAGCGGTAACTATGAAAAGTTAATAGCTGCCGGAGGATATGTCGGTCTGGTTGGTGGGGCAACCCACGTAACCGAAAATACTGACTATGAAAAAACCGGCGGTGGAGTAGTTTTCCGCAATATGGATAACACAACCAATACTTTTACGGCGGTATGTGCGGAAGCGGCCGATGAAAAGAAAACAGTAAAGATGTTAAAGGAGGATGGTACACCCGATGGTAAAACAACTACTGAGGGCGGTAACTATTTCTATCGCAACCCCTATGTTGGCCGTGTATTAGATGGCTATGCATGTGCAGAAAAATGTACTGTAAATAATACCGATAAAAACTATACCATTCCAAGTTTACAGGAAGGGACAAGTGACCTGACGGTATCCGAGAAAAATGGCGTATTAAACGCTACTGTAGCGTCGGCACAGGGACTGTGGCTGCTGTCCGCGATTGTAAACAGTGGCGCAGGAGCGATGGATTCTACAGGGAGTTATATGGATGTAGACGACGAGGTGGTTGATGCGTATCAGTATGGAAAACCACGTACTGCGACGTATGAAGGAATCGGAACAGATGCAGGAACAGATGCAGGTACAAGGCTTGCAGATGAAAAATACTGGGGTGGAAATGCAGGTTCTGCAGGAAGTGATGGTGCAAAAAACAGAGTTTCTTATCTGGTGAAGAACTATACAACAGGTACCACAGCAGCAAGGCTGGCAGGAAAGAGCAGTGATACAAAGACAGCTACGAATATCCCGGTTAAGAATATCCCGGTTAATCTTACATTCAGCGTAGAAAGCATTGATATGACTGCTTATGGCAATGGATTCCGGGGAATTGGATGTAGCTATGGGGAGAATAAGGTTGTTTGGAATAAAGATTGCAGTATTCCAAAAGTATATCGGCGGAATCTTCTGATAAAGAACATTTCTGGTAATGAAAAAAATGCCACAAAGATTATATTAGACATGAATCAAAATGAGTACAGAATCGAATATACAGATGGTTCATGGCGAAATCAGGGAGCAGGAGTATTTGTCGATTTTCATTTTACAAAAGAGTGTAGTGTGAGCAATCTTGCAATATCAGGAAATGTTAAGATCGGTCTGTTTAATAAAACAAATTCAAATTTGTGCTCTGTGGAAGAATCAGATAACAAAATAGGTGTTGGTGGATTCGCTGCGAGAACGGCCAATTCTACAGGTACGGTTACTTTTTATAAGTTTTCTCTGAAGAACATTGATGTATATGGTGGCACAATGACAGGAGGAGCCATTGGGTATATTGATGGATATAATAATTCTAAGAGAAATGTAACTTTTAGCAACTGGTCTATTGAGAATGTAAATGTATCAAAATGGGTTCAGAACGATGGCAGTTCGGGTGGATTAGTTGGATGGAATGTTGGATATGGTACTTTGGAAATCACAAGAGATTCTAATGAGGATGTTAATATCAAGAATCTTAAAGTTACTACAATTTCAGATAAATATAAGACAGCAGCAGCAGGAGGCCTTGTCGGCGCTTGTGACTCTTCTAGTGTGAGTATTGAAAATGTGAATGCAAATAATGTGACGGTTACCGGAAATAATGTTCGAGATATTGGTGGTTTGATTGCAGGCAACAGAAAGGTGACAAATATTAATATTGACATTAATGTGACTGTGACTAGCTGTGTCCTACATTCGATTGAAGTAAACAATCCGATAGATAGTAACGAAGCTTCTACAGGAGGCATAATTGGATATCATAATAATCCATTGGCTATTTTTGGGGTAACCATGGATTGTAATTCAAAGATTAACGGACAGCAGTACACAGGTGGTTATGTAGGTCAGTCAAAAGCCAAGGTTCAGATCATGAGTTGTTCGGAAAAGGATACCTATGTAAAGAGTGATAAGCGAAACTGGATTGGCGGTTTTATTGGTTATCAGAGTAGTGGATATACAGCAACATTCCAAACATGTAAGGAAGAAAAGGTGAATATTCTCGGGCGGTATGTTGGTGGTCTTGTCGGAAACAATGATGGGAATATACTTGCATCGAATGTAGAATTTAATCAGGTCATAGCAGTTACTAAATATATGGATACCAAACATGCAGGATTATTGACAGGATCTACAGATAATTTGTCTGCTATAAATAATAGTGTGAAAGGCTACAATATTCTTGCAGAGTCGTGCAAAGTCGGATATGCTGCAAATCCAAAAGTTGAAGATTTACCAGGTGCGTCGATTCAGCCGCTTAAAAACGATGTAGGATTCTGGATTGGAATAAGTGGTTCAAATGATGTTATCAATCTGACAGCAGTTTCTGCCTCAGGCACTGTTTTACCACAGAAAGACATTGGAACTCAAAAAGGTTCTGCTACCATCATCTACGCCGATGCCACTGCCACCAAGAGCTACCAGCCAACCGACTCCACAGCGAAACCATCCTCTTCCGCCAGCCCATGGGTAGATGTCAACCCGAAGAGTGATGTGCCTTTTGCAGATGGAACAGTTATGACCGGTAATGCGGCAGGAACCGGAACAGCCAAAGCAATTTTAACCGAACTGGGCAGTGCCTCTCATGATTCAGCTTACTACTGGAATGTAGACGATAGCACGAAAATCAGTGTTGCAAAACTATTAAGTCTAACAAACGACGCGTATCTTACAACTTACAGAGTCGAAGAAAACGCAACTACAACGATAGACGAAAATGTTGACTTCCCGGTGCTTGTTGTAAATAATACCGCAGATGTAGATGAAATAATCTGGGACTATATTGCGGCAATGACAAATGTGAGCAATGGAGATACGGCGAAGAAACAAACGAAAGACATTACAGCAACGAGTTATAAATGGGACAGCAAGACTCATCATTTTGCACCTCAGACAAATGCAAGCTTAAGTGTCAGCTCAGGAAAGAGGCTTTCCATCACCCCGAATGCATATGATAATCAGTGCAGTCAGTTTACCTTGCTGGATGTGACCTACACAGATCCGACAGACACTACAAACCTACATGTTTTCCATCTGTACATTCCGGTGCTTGTGAACAAGGTTCTCTATATCAATTTCAAAACAAGGTTTCTTGCAGGAACGGATTACTGTGCATCGGATTATCCTATGACAGATATAAGCAGAAATCATTATGCAACCGCAGACTTCAATGAACCATTGACGGCATTGATAGAATACAGCTATGAGAAAGAGACAGACTGGCAGTCTATGCTGGACAATGGTGAGAATCTGCTGTGGTATTATGACAAGGTTCTGAATCTGGCATCGGGCAGTTCGGGTAATACACAAAAACTGCTCCCGGAAGGAACGAAGCTGACGTTGGTAGACAGGCAGACCAAACAGTATTATATTTATACGACAGACGGAAACGAGGATTTGCACAGCTTTAACCTTACAAATATGACAGTGCCAGGCAGTACCGGTCAGGGTCAGACAACTCAGAAATTCGCTCCTGTTTATATCTGCGATTTACTCGGGCTGAAGGCAGATCCGGTGTCGGAACCGAAAGATGGAACAACCTATTATGTGAAGGAGACAGATCCGTCCAAAGCAACGGTCAGAATCGGCACAGACTATTACCGGAAAGCGGAAGAAAAGGACAAAGATGCAGAAAAATATCGGATGACAATACCAGGAACGGATACTTCTTTGAATTCACAGAAATGGAAGGAAGAGTACTATCTTACCATTCAGATTCCAAAGACAGATGGAGTGTCCATTGTAAACAACCGATTGTATGCCGCAACAATGTCACGCAAGGAAGGTACGCTGCCGGCTGTTATTAAATCGGATAAGAAGGCGGATAGTTCTGCTTACGTAGTATACAATGGAGTTCAGCAGACGTTCAGTATTTCCACCAGCCGTATTCATAATGGAAGTCCGATGGGAGATACTGCGATGGAAAACGGAGACGGTATCAAAATTAAGCTGACAGGTGAATTGTGGCTGACAGAGGCAGGGCGGGCTCAGTTCAAGTCACTTGGACCTTCCGAAGTTTATCACGAGTTTGATATCAGCCTGAAAAAATATTTGGAAAATGCGGCTGGAATCAATGGTGTAATCGGTACAGAAAACATCCAATATATATATCAGCTTTCAAAATCAAATGGAACAAAAATCTATTCAGAAGAAGGTAAGAATTCAAACGCAGCCGGACTTGAAACGATGTCGCTTCGATATGGAAGCAGCAAGTTGAAAAGTGCATTGGAAGAGGCAGACAGTGAGAAGAATGCGATAACGGTTACAGCTGAAATCACACTTACTTATGATGACGTGGATGGTTTTCCGGTGAGAGGCGCCGCAGATACAGACAGTAGTGGTACATCCGTTGTTGGTGTGTCACGTATTGCCAATACATCCACGCAGCTGCCGATTACAGAAAATAAAAAACCGGAAGAAGATAAAAATAAAAATCGTTATTACATTACAAACCCATCCAAAGCGATCCTCAGATATTCCAGCGTAGATGGAAGCGGAATCGGAGATACGACGCAGCAGCTTGGAGTCAACCCGAGTGATGCAGCAAAGAACCGCTCCGACATGATCTATACAAGAGCAGATTATGATTATTCCAATGTGGATACAGAAACTCTTTCCAAGGCTGCAGCCATCCGCTATAAAATGGAATTGTTCCAGAAAAATGAGAATGGAACTTATGATGAAACAAAACCGTTGAAAATTGGATCTTATCTCCAGAATATTGTCAAAGATTCAAAATCAGATGACACTTCCGGAAATGGTGATAAAGCATATCAGTGGAAGAACGATTTTGTATCGGACGATACGAAGCACCAGTTTGCGCAATTTACCTTTACGCCATTGACCGGCGGGAAATTTGAAAAAGAGCAATATACTTATGCAAATTACAGAGTGCGCCTGACTGCGGTTCTGCTCGATAAAAACGGAAGTGAACTGGATGGTACGAAAGCAACGGATTATATCATCTATACCAATGCCCGGATCTATCAGGATATGATAGACAATAATTAAGCGATCCGGCATCAGACAAAATGTTGCCGTTCGCCGGAAAATGGTGGACGGTAACAATAAAAAATGGGACAGAAGCGAGGTGAAAAGGGATGCGCTGGAAAAAAGGAAAAGAAGAGCTGACGGCAGAAGAATACAGACAGAAAGCGCAGAAACAGATAGAGCTTCTGAAAAACCAGTGGAAAATCTTTTTCCGGACGGGAATTATCGTTGTTGCAGCTTTCATTGTGATGATCGTTGCAAGTATTGCATGGTTTGTCAGCAATACCAGGGTCGCTGCGACTGGTGCTGCTATCCTGCCTGCGGATATGCCCTTCGATCTTGCCGCAGCAGGGACAGAAAGTAATGCGTCTGCAGATCGAGGCATGTATGACGAACTGCTGACAGTATCCCCGGGAGCCTCAAGAGAGATAGACGGGAAAAAATACTGGTCTACCGATGGAAGCCACACTTCCATCTGCTGGGCTGTTACACCGGAAAGCAATATGAACAATACGGGTGAGGATGGAAAGCCGACAGGGATTGAGCCGGGGTCTTATGGAAAAATGACATTTTACATCATTCCCAATAAGAATGGTCCGCTTAAAGTAACGTTAGATCTGGTTCTGACCGGATATCAGATCGCGGATGACAAAAAGAATGAGGAGAATGTGACCCAAAATGATTTAACGGAAGTTACGGATCCGTCGCTACAGCAATTGCTGGAAGGACACATTCTTTTGTTTGCGGGATACAATGGGAAGGCGGGGTGCTATAAAGGCTGGATATCCCGGGATGCAGGAGAGTGGAGTATGAGGCTTGGCAGTGAAACGGAAACGGCTGTCCTTGAAGTAAAGAATGGAAAGCTGACCTGGAATAATACGAATGCCCAAAAAGACACTGCTTATCCGGTTACGATATACTGGATCTGGCCGGAAAGGCTGGAATCGTATCTGAGAAAAGCAGACGGCTATAGCGGAAAGAATCCGCTGCTGTTTCCGGAAAATCTATCAAGTGAGGAGAATGCACTTTCGGCATTGCCGGAGAACCTGTTTGAGACGATGGGCAAAGTGGAGGAGAATTCATCATCGAACCGTTATTTCCGGTGGGAAGATTCTGAAAAATTTCAGGAGAATGTTACAAAAGATACGCTTTCACAGATACGGGAGAAATTCAATCCGGCTCTCTATTCTATGGTCGCGGCTTACTATGATTCAGCAGACCAGTATCTTGGGAAAAACGTCCAGTATGTGCAGCTGAAACTGGATGCGCAGTAAAACCGGACAAAAACGTGGCAAAGAAGGAGGTGCTTCCATGAAGGAGCAGACAGAGAGACAGCAGGATGAGGTCAGACAGGGGAAGCACAGGATGCGGCTGACGCGGAAAAAAC
>ERZ837487.2874-NODE-2874-length-16727-cov-3.051284_pt1 | contig 16727 bp, 8 predicted proteins | sample MGYA00519911_ERZ837487 | MGnify/ENA primary metagenome ERZ837487 (study PRJEB31850, sample SAMEA3708818) | human gut metagenome | biome: human gut; feature: human-associated habitat; material: faeces | place: China | collected 2014 ...
TTGCCTTAAATACCTCATGGAACTGGTTAAACGGGATTACAAGGTAGATGATATGGGATTAAATTTGATTATAGGGAAAGGAGAAGAAGCGGTTTAATTGTGTCATACTGCTAAAGAATGACATACTAAAACTATTTTATCTCCCGTTAATTCTTTACATTTGCCACAAAATTATAGCGATTATGACAGAATGCAAGGATGAACACATATTAAATTCCATTGATTACCCGGAGGATTTGCGCAAGTTGTCCCCCGATAAATTGGGAGAGGTATGTGCAGAGTTGCGTCAATATATAATAGATGTACTATCGGAGAATCCGGGACATTTAGGGGCAAGTCTCGGTACGGTAGAGCTGACGGTTGCACTACACTATGTTTTTAATACTCCCTATGATCGTATTGTATGGGATGTGGGGCATCAGGCGTATGGTCATAAAATACTGACTGGACGTCGAGAGGCTTTTCATACGCTCCGAAAATTTAAAGGAATCAGTGGATTTCCTAATCCTCTGGAAAGCCCTTATGACGCATTTGTTGCCGGACATGCTTCAAATTCCATTTCGGCGGCTATGGGTATGTCGGTCGCTTCTGCGCTGAAAGGGGAAAAAGACAGGCATGTAATAGCTGTGATCGGTGATGGAGCCATGACGGGTGGTTTGGCATTTGAAGGTCTGAATAATGCGTCGGCTAATCCAAACAACCTGCTTATCATTCTTAATGATAATGACATGGCTATAGATCACGCAGTCGGTGGATTGAGCCAGTATCTAGTGGATATCACAACCAGCCAGGCATATAATAAAATGCGTTATGATGTGTACCGCGGATTGCGGAAGATGAAACTGATCAATAATGACCGTCGGGGAAATATCCTTCGTTTTAACAATAGTCTGAAAGCATTGCTTACTCAACAACATAATCTGTTTGAGGGATTCAGCATCCGTTACTTTGGTCCGATCGACGGGCATGATGTCGGTTATATGATCAAGGTTCTGAATGATATAAAGGATATGGAAGGTCCGAAACTATTACATATCAAAACTAAAAAAGGCAAAGGATTCAAGCCTGCTGAAAAGTCGGCAACGGAATGGCATGCACCAGGGCTGTTCAATAAAGAAACAGGAGAACGGATCATTGTCCATAAGTTGAACGAACCCCAACTTTATCAGGATGTTTTCGGACATACCCTTGTCGAGCTGGCCGAACAGGACGAACGGATCGTGGGAGTCACTCCTGCTATGCCGACAGGTTGTTCTATGACTTATATGATGAAAGCGTTTCCGAAACGGGCGTTTGATGTCGGGATTGCCGAAGGGCATTCGGTAACTTTCTCTGCCGGACTTGTCAAAGAGGGAATGATCCCATTCTGCAATGTCTACTCTTCTTTCATGCAGCGGGCATACGATATGGTGATACACGATGTTGCACTTCAGAATCTTCATATGGTAATCTGTCTGGACCGTGCCGGTCTAGTAGGCGAAGACGGGGCGACCCATCACGGGGTGTTCGACCTCGCTTATCTGCGTCCAGTCCCGAACTTGGTTATTTCATCTCCTTTGAACGAACTGGATTTGAGGAATTTGATGTACACCGGGTATAAGGAATGTAACGGCCCTTTTGTGATCCGTTATCCACGCGGTAAGGGAGAGATGGCAGATTGGAGGAATGAGATGCATATCCTTCCGATCGGGAAAGGCAAGAAACTTCGTGATGGGGATGATATTGCGATCTTGTCACTTGGACCTATTGGCAACGAAGTGATAAAGGCCATAAAGGAGGTTGAAAGTGATGGTATATCGATTGCCCATTATGATATGATTTTTTTAAAACCGATGGATGAAGAACTGCTGCATGAAGTCGGTAAGAGGTTCAGCCGTGTCATCACTGTTGAAAACGGCGTAATCAAAGGTGGACTGGGCAGTGCTGTTTTGGAATTTATGGCTGATAACGGATATGCTCCTCAGGTAAAACGGATTGGTGTGCCGGATGAGTTTGTCGAACATGGATCGATTCCCGAACTGTATAAGCTGTGTGGTATGGATGCCAAAAGTATTGCAGGAGAAATAAAAAAGATGGTTATCAGAGGATAATATATCCTTATAATTAATCTATTATATAAAATGAAAATTATTATAGCCGGAGCCGGTGAAGTAGGAACCCACCTGGCAAAAATGTTATCACAGGAGAAGCAGGATATTATCCTGATGGATCCGAATGAGGAACGTTTGAATTTCACGAATTCAAGCATGGAGATCCTTCCTATGGTGGGTAATCCGACATCCATTCGGGACCTGGAAGAAGCCGGTATCAGAAAGGCCGACCTGTTTGTCAGTGTCACGCCGGAAGAAACGACCAATGTGGCAGCCAGCATTCTGGCTTCTAAATTAGGAGCACATAAGACGTTGGCGCGTATCAACAATTACGAATATTTGCTCCCTAAAAACAAGGAACTGTTTGAAAAAATGGGGATCGATTCCATGATTTACCCGGAAATGCTGGCAGCCAAAGAAATTGTCACGGCTGTCAGACGCCCGTGGACTCGGCAATACTGGGAGTTGTTCGGAGGCGCTCTGATTCTGATCGGTGTAAAGGTGCGCGATAATTCCCGACTTGTGAACAAACATCTGTCCGAATTACTGAACGAACAGAAACTCTATCATATCGTTGCCATCAAACGGCAGAACGAGACCATTATTCCCCGTGGTACGGATCGTATAGAATCGGGAGATATCGTTTTTTTTACAACGACTAAAAGCCATATCGAAGACGTCCGGTTGCATGCGGGCAAGCGAGACCCCGAAGTAAAGAAAGTCATTATTATGGGAGGAAGCCGTATTGCGATCCGTACCTGCCAGTACCTTCCGAACAATATCCGTGTAAAAGTAATCGAGACTAACAAAGAAAAGAGTCACCGTATAGCTGAGGTTGTCCCTGGAAATGTCTTGATCATCAATGGAGACGGACGCGATACCGATCTGTTGATGCAGGAAGGGATCAAAGATGCACAGGCATTTATCGCACTGACGGATAATTCGAGTACGAACATCTTGGCTTGTCTGGCTGCTAAACGCGCCGGAGTATTCAAGACTATCGCCAAGATCGAAAATATCGACTACATACCTTTAGCGGAGAGCATGGACATCGGCTCGGTTATCAATAAGAAACTGATTGCTGCCAGCCATATCTACCAATTCCTGTTGGATGCAGACGTGTCGAACGTGAAGTGTTTAACTTTTGCCAATGCAGATGTGGCGGAACTTGTTGCTCGTCCCGATTCGAAAATTACCCGTAAGCAGGTAAAAGATCTGAATCTTCCGAAAGATTTGACGTTGGGCGGATTGATTCGTGACGGTGAGCCTATGATGATCAAGGGTGATACACATATCCAAGCTTATGACCACGTTGTGGTGTTCTGTTTGGATACGGCTATGCGTAAATTGGAGGACTACTTTAATTAATTGTCAATGGACAACTCAGGGTTGTCTCTTTTCTCTGTTCAATGTGTCAATTGTTAATAGCATATTATGCTGAACATTCGTTTTATAATTAAGATGTTAGGGATGATGTTCATCCTTGAGACGTTGTTTATGCTGGCTGCAACGGCAGTCGCTTTCTTATATGAAGGAAATGACTTCTATCCGCTTCTTCAGTCGAGTGGTATCATGTTCGGAACGGGAGTCCTTTTTATGCTGATCGGACTACGAGCCAATGAACATACGGCCGGGCGCAGGGAAGGGATGCTGACTGTTACATTGACTTGGGCTCTTTTCTCCCTTTTGGGGATGTTACCATTCTATTTAGGTGGCTATATAGATAATGTGACGGATGCTTATTTCGAAACGATGTCCGGTTTTACGACGACAGGCTCTACCATATTGACCGATATCGAAGCACTTCCGCACGGGATATTGTTTTGGCGGAGCCTTACGCAATGGCAGGGCGGTATTGGAATGATCGTGTTTACTGTAGCGCTGATGCCTATTATCGGAGGTGGGGCTACCCAGATGTTCAATGCCGAGACTCCGGGTATCACGCACGAACGTTTCCGTCCGCGTGTTACCCAGGTGGCCAAGCGCCTGTGGGGAGTTTATTTGTTCCTGACCATTATCCTTATTGGTCTTTTATGGGCGGGTCCAATGGACTTGTATGACGCTGTCAATCATGCGCTCACTTGTATTTCTACAGGTGGCTATTCTACGAAAAATGCCAGTATCGCTTACTGGGACTCTGCCTATATCGAATATATAATTACGATTTTTATGTTTATCGGTGCGACCAATATTACTTTGATATATTTCTTTTTTAACGGTAGGCCCAAGAAGTTATTTGCGGATGAAGAAACACGCTGGTTTTTCTGGTTCGTACTGATTATTACGGCAATATCGACAGTCTGGATCATGTATAAAGGAATTGTGGACGATTTTGGTACAGCTTTTAGGCAAACGGTATTCCAGGTCGTGACATTGGTGTCTACATGTGGGTTTGCAACGGTCGATTATATTCCGTGGGGACCGTTTTTCTGGCTGTTAGCGCTAGTTCTGATGGTGGTATGTGGTTGTGCTGGCTCTACTTGTGGAGGTTTGAAAATGGGCCGTTTTGTGATTTTGACCAAGAACCTCTTTAATGAGTTTAAGAAGCAGACGCATCCACATGCCATTATTCCGGTGCGAATGAACGGGCATGCTGTTTCTGGTGATATCGTCCACCGGGTATTGGGGTTCGCTTTTGCCTATATTGCTTTAATATTTGTCAGCTGTATGGTGCTGATGATCGATGGGGTAGGATTTGAGGAGACTATCGGGGCTACTATCTCTTCGATCAGTAACGTTGGACCGGGACTTGGTAGTCTGGGACCGGTCGGAAACTATGCTGATGTCCCGGCGGTATCGAAGTGGTTCTTGTCTTTTCTGATGATGGTCGGACGTTTGGAGATCTTTACGGTGTTGACAATCTTGTTGCCGGGGTTTTGGAAACAATAATACCAAAAAAGATAGTTCGGATATACGCTTTTGCCTAATTTTGCGTTATAATAGGTGCGAATCATAAAGACGTAAGATACATGATAGAATATATCAAGGGAGAGATAGTAGAACTGACACCGGCCAGGATGATCTTGGAATGTGCCGGAATCGGTTATGAACTGAATATCTCCTTGAATACATATACTTTTTATAATGGGAAACCGACCGGGAAGATTTACGTGTACGAAGTAATACGTGAAGATGCCCATTTGCTTTTTGGCTTTGCAGGAAAAGATGAGCGCGAACTGTTTCTGATGTTGACTTCCGTGTCGGGAGTCGGTCCCAATACTGCCCGGATGATCCTTTCTTCCCTGTCACCATCTGAATTGATCCGGGTGATTGCCGATAAGAACGAAACAGCTCTGACGTCAGTCAAAGGAATCGGATTGAAAACAGCTCAACGTATTCTAGTTGATCTCAAAAACAAGGTAAAGCCGATAGAGGGAATGACAGTGACAGGTGGCTCCTCTTCTGTCGCTGCCAGTGGTGCTGTCACAGAAGAAGCAGTGGCGGCATTGGTTATGCTTGGATTCCAGAAGGCCGCTTCGCAAAAGGCGGTTAACTCGATATTGAAAGGTTCGCCTGCACTGGCTGTCGAGCAGGTCATTAAAACAGCCCTAAGAATGCTTTAAGCAATGGATAATTGGCAATTGGCAATTTAGGAGAATTTGGAATTGTCGGTTGTCATTGTCTGTTGTCAATTGTCAATTAACATGAGAAGGACACTGAAATTTATACTCTGGATAACAATTCTACTGTTTGGTGCAGGTCTGTATTCTATGAATACGGATTTTCTGGCCTATGAGATGTCGTTGCCGGATACTGAACAGCCGGTCGTTCCGGATGATACGGTGCCGAAGATGCGCACCCGCTTTCCGGTAGCCAAGACGGTCCCTGAAGAATATCAGGATCTTACCAAGCAGTCACCTGCTGACTTGAAGACGCCGGATAACGTGAAATCAGTGGTCGAATATGATATCAGAACCGGGACATATGTGGTCCGTACCAAGTTAGGTGATGCCGATCTGACTACTCCTATTTCGTTGACCCCTGAGGAATACCAGGATTATAGTTTCCAAAAATCCGTTCAATCCTACTATCGCCAGAAAAACGAGGAAGAATTTCAAAAGGCGGCTAATAAGCAGTTCAATTTAGCTGATATGCAGTTCAATATCGGTGCGGCGGAACGTATCTTTGGGCCGGGCGGTGTCCGGGTGAAAACGCAAGGTTCGGCTGAAGTGGAGCTAGGCTTGAAGCAGAATAAAACCAAAAATCCCTCTTTGCCGGAACGTGCTCGTAACCGTACCTTCTTTAATTTCGATGAGAATGTTCAATTGAATGTACAGGCATCGGTTGGCAGCAAAGTGAATTTCGATATGAACTATAATACCGAAACCTCTTTTGATTTCGACTCCAAAAAACTGAAATTAGCTTATACCGGGGAGGAAGATGAAATTATCAAGTCGCTGGAAGCCGGAAATGTAAGTATGACAACCAGTAACTCCCTAATCAACGGAGGAGCAGCCCTGTTCGGTATGAAAGCGGATCTCCAGTTCGGGAAGTTGCGAGTCAATGCGTTGTTTGCACAGCAGGAGTCGGAATCGAAAACGGTCAGTTCTAAAGGGGGCGTGCAGACAAAACCTTTCGAATTGACGATTGACCAGTATGACGAGAATCGTCACTTTTTCCTGTCACACTATTTTCGCGACCGCTATGATGAGGCGGTGAAGAACCTGAATACGATTTCCTCTCCCGTCACGATCAGCAAGGTGGAAGTTTGGGTGACAAACAAACGGGCTACTTATGACCAGGCGCGTAACGTGGTCGCTTTTGCCGATCTGGCCGAGCATGATAATATTTCGAATACGGCGGTCGTTTCTCCTTCGGGGGCGCTGTCTATCCCCTATAATAATACGAATACATTATATAATACCCTTAACCAGCAATTTACCGGTGCTCGTGATATCAGCACGGTAAATCAGGCGTTGGGAGGAACTTTTGTTAACGGTACGGAATATGAAGAAGTGGAAAGCGCTCGTTTGCTGGATGCGTCCGAATATACGGTCAATACGAAGTTGGGGTATATCTCGCTGAAAACACAGTTGCAGGCAGATGAGGTATTGGCTGTCGCTTACAATTATACTTATTCGGATGGAAAGACTTATCAGGTTGGCGAGTTCTCGACTGACAACCCTTCATCGGCTGCCTCTTGCCTGTATGTGAAGTTGTTGAAAGGAATTACCATGTCGCCTGATATGCCTTTTTGGGACCTGATGATGAAAAACATCTATTCATTAGGGGCTTACTCTGTCCAAAAGGAGAAGTTCAAGTTGAATATTATGTATCAAAGCGATACAACCGGTACGTATGTCAACTATTTGCCGGAAGGGGCGATTGCCAACCAAATCTTGTTACGAGTGCTGAACCTAGATAGCTATGATTCCAACAATCAGCCGCATCCGGATGGTATATACGACTTTATTGAAGGTGTGACCGTCCTTGCCGATAATGGGAAAATTATTTTTCCAAGTGTGGAACCATTCGGCTCCTATCTGCGTAAAAAGATTAACAATGATGCGATTGCTGACAAATATGTATTCCAGGAACTCTACGACTCGACATTGACTGTCGCCAGACAGATTGCTGAAAAGAATAAGTTCAAACTGGAGGGGGAATACAAAGCCTCTTCGGGTGCCGAGATACAGTTGGGAGCTTCCAACGTAGCGCGAGGTTCAGTGAAAGTAACGGCTGGCGGAGCGATATTAACCGAGAATGTAGATTATACTGTTGACTATACTTCCGGCGTGGTGACGATCCTGAACGAAAGTATTATTTCTGCAGGCACGCCGGTCAGCGTCTCGCTGGAAAACCAGACAGCCTATAACATGCAGCGTAAGACCATGATGGGATTGGACTTGAACTATCAGTTCAACCCGAATCTGATGGTAGGCGCTACCATCATGCACATGTCCGAAATGCCGTTGACCACCAAGACGACGATGGGCGACGAAGCGATAAAGAATACGCTCTGGGGTGTCAATATGGCTTATAAGGGCGAGAGTCAGTGGCTTACCAATATGTTCGACAAGCTGCCGTTGCTGAACCTAAGCAAACCCAGCCAGATATCTTTTAATGCGGAGTTCGCTCATTTGATTGCCGGGCATTACGAAAACAAGAACACGGGGGGATATTCGTATCTGGATGACTTCGAGTCGACACAGAGCAATTTCGACCTCTCCGACCCTTATCCCTGGCAGTTGTCCAGTGTGCCTTATGACGATGGTACGCCCCAATTGTTCCCGGAAGCCGGGCTGACCAATAATATCGATTACGGGAAAAGTCGTGCTTTGCTTGCTTGGTACACGATCGACGGATTGTTCACGCGTAAAAATTCTTCTTTGCGTCCGAAATATATTACGACAAAAGATTTGTCCAACCATTATGTCCGTGCTATCGAGACGAGAGAGTTGTTCCCGCAACGGCAGCAAAGCATGAGTGAAAGTAATACGTTGACAGTTCTGAACATGGCTTACTATCCGCAGGAACGCGGACCGTATAACTTGGATGCCGATAATATTAATCCTGACGGAACATTGCAAAACCCGGAAAAGCGTTTCGGTGGAATGATGCGAAAGATAGACCAGAGTGACTTTGAGACGGCGAATGTCGAATATATCGAATTTTGGATGCTCGATCCGTTCATTTATGATCGTCAGACAACAGGGGGGGATCTGTATTTTAATTTGGGTGAGATATCGGAAGACATATTGAAGGATGAAAAGAAGTTCTTCGAAAACGGATTGCCAATCGATGGCGATACCTCTAAGGTCGATTATACTGTTTGGGGTAAGGTTCCAAAACAGCAGAGTACAGTTTATGCCTTCGACAATACGGCAGGTGCACGTCTGTTACAGGATGTCGGCCTGAACGGTTTATCCTCGGATGAAGAAAAGGAATATCCGGCTTACCAGGATTATCTGAATAAATTACGCCAGAAATTGAATGCGGTAACCCTAACCGAGATGGAGAACGATCCGTTACAGCTGTCCCCTTTCTTTGATCCGGCCGGTGACAAGTTCCACTATTTTCGTGGTTCGGACTATGATTCTCAGGAGGTGGATATCTTAACACGTTACAAACGCTATAATGGAACGGAAGGAAACTCGAAAGATATCAACGATTCGGGCGAGCGCTACAGCACTTCTTCCAAGACCGTGCCTGATGTAGAAGACATCAATCAGGACAATACTCTGAATAAAAATGAAAAATATTTCGAATACAAAGTCAGGATAACTCCGCAGGATACGGTTGTCGGTGAAAACTTCATTGCGGATAAACGTACTTCATCAGTAAGATTGGCGGATGGTACGACAGAATCCGTTACCTGGTATCAATTTAAGATTCCGGTAAAACAATATCAGCGTCGTGTGGGGGCAATCAATGATTTCAAGACGATTCGTTTCATGCGTATGTATATGACAGGATTTAAGGAATCGGTCGTGTTGCGCTTCGGTACTCTGCAATTGGTACGCGGAGAATGGCGATCCTACGAGCAGGATTTGTCCGATCCGAAGATGCCGCCCGCAGTGAAGGGTAAATTGGAAGTCTCGACTGTCAATATCGAGGAAAACAGTGACAGGGATCCGGTCAGCTATACATTGCCCCCGGGCGTCAGCCGTGTACTGGATCCAAGCCAGCCTCAGATTCGTCAGGAGAACGAACAGGCGCTTTCTTTAAAGATAACGGACCTTGCCGCTCAAGATGCACGTGCCGTGTATAAGAATACGAATTATGATTTGCGGCAGTATAAGCGCTTGCAACTGTTTACACATGCCGAGGCTCCGAAATTGGATGTAAACGATCTTGCAGATGGCGATCTCGCTGTTTTTATCCGCCTGGGATCGGACTATAAGAATAACTATTACGAATATGAAGTACCGTTGAAGTTGACTCCGCACGGGGAGTATAACTATAACAATTCGGAACACCAGAAAATCGTTTGGCCGGCAGAAAACATGTTGAATTTCCGTTTGGAGATTCTGACGGATCTGAAACTGGAGCGTAACCGGGAAAAACGATCCGGTACGAATGGAGTGTCTTTCCAGACTGTCTATTCTGGTAGGGATCCGGACAACGATGGCAATACGATCCGTGTCAAAGGTAATCCGAGTCTTTCCGAAGTGAAGACAGTCATGATCGGTGTGCGTAACGTGCGTAATAAGTTGAAGAGCGGGGAAGTTTGGGTGAACGAATTGCGCCTGACCGACTTCAATGAAGAAGGTGGATGGGCGGCCAATGCGAATTTGAATGTTGCGCTTTCCGACTTGGGAACGGTGAATGTGGGCGGACGTATCGAAACGGCTGGTTTCGGTGCTCTCGACCAGTCGTTGAACGAACGCCGGATGGAAGACTTCAAACAGTATAACGTGGCGACCTCTATCGAATTGGGTAAGCTGTTCCCGGAAAAGGCGCAAGTCAGTATCCCGTTCTATTATGCTTATTCGAAGGAAACATATGATCCAAAATACAATCCGCTGGATCAGGATGTCAAGTTGAAGGATGCTATCGACAAGGCGGAAACGAAAGCCGAGAAGGACTCGATTCGTAATTATTCTCAAGATAGGACGGTTATCAAGAGTGTTTCGTTTAATAATGTGCGTGTGAATATCAAGAGTAAGAACCCGATGCCTTACGATCCGGCAAACTTCACGCTCGGGTATTCGTACAGCATTAATGATAAGAAAAACCCGGAGACTGAATATGAAACGACAAAGGATTACCGTGCCAATTTCGCCTATAGCTATGTGCCTTATGTCAAGCCGATCAAGCCATTTGATAAGTTATTGAAGAAAAACAACGGCTATACGCGCTATGCCAAACAACTGGCGTTTAATGTGGCCCCGTCTATCAACTTCCAGACGGCCATGATGCGTAATTATTACGAAATAAAATTACGCGACCTGACAGGAGCGGCAACAGGTGTCCCCAACGATATACCAGTGACATTCAGCCAGAACTTCTATTGGGACCGTGCTTTCAGTTTGAACTGGGCTTTTACGAATAACCTGAACATAACGTTCAGTTCCGGTACGAATGCCCGTATCGAAGAACCGTATGTGCAGGTGAATAAGGAACTGAACCCGGACGGTTACCAGTTATGGAAAGATTCCGTGAAGAAGAGCATCGCTGACCTGGGAACCCCGATGAAGTATGACCAGCAGTTTATGGCGACCTGGCAGTTGCCGTTGCAGCTGATCCCGGTTCTGGATTGGACCAATGCTTCTTTGAGCTACAATGCTACTTACAACTGGGATCGTGGAGCGACGGTAAGCGAAGATATCGAGATGGGTAATACGATCAAGAACCAGCGTCAGTTCGATTTGCAGGCGAACTTGAACCTGTTATCTCTCTACAACAAAAACAAATATTTGAAGAAGATCAACCAGAAGTTTAACAATACCCGGACTACGGCTAAAAAAACGGAGAAGAAGAAAAAGCCGAAATTGGAAAAAGAAATTGTCTTGAGTCCGGACAGCGCTACGGTTGTCGAGCATGGAATGTTTACGAAAAAGGTGCAAATCACGGCCAGAAGAACGGACGGGCGTGTCTACAAAGTAAAGTTCAAGCCGATCAACTTCGCACAAGTTAAGATTTTGAACCAAGACACGGTGCGCTTGAAGTTGACGATCATACCGGGACCGGCCCCTACTGAGGATTTTCTTTACAAGGCGGTTGAACACAGTGCCCGCTTTTTGATGATGGTGCGCCGTTTCAATATTCAGTTTACGAACTCTGCCGGTATGATGCTGCCCGGTTTCCGTCCGGAGATCGGTGATATCTTTGGCCAGGGACGTTCTTCATTCGGACTTTCCCCGGGGATCGGTTTTGCGTTCGGTGACGTGCGTCGTAGCTATATAGACGAGGCATATGAAAAAGGCTGGTTGATTACGGATACCGAGAGAGACGTGAATGCCGCAGTCATGACCAGTACGAAAAATCTGAATATACGGGCGAACCTCGAACCGATCACTGGATTGAAGATCGACTTGACGGCTCTTCGCAACGATACGCGTAATACGGAAATACAATTTATGTATGAAGGTATGCCGGAGATTATGGGGGGAAACTTTACCATGACGACAATCGCGCTGGGAAGCGCATTCGGAGGCAGTGGCAATGCTATGAATAACTATTCTTCGAAAGCCTTTGACAAGTTGTTGGCAAACCGCGAGATCATTGCCCAACGTATCGAAAGCAAGTATTCCGGCTTGAAATATCCGGATGTGGGCTTTATCCATGATAAAGGCTTGGGAGGAATGCCTTATAATCCGGGAACAGATAATGTGAACGGCGTCAACCGGAATTCGGCGGATGTCCTGATTCCTGCATTTCTGGCCGCTTATACCGGTAAGGACCCGAAGAAGGTAGGCTTGACGGCTTTCCCTTCGTTGAAGAGCATGTTGCCTAACTGGCGCGTTACTTACGACGGCTTGATCAAGATTCCGGCTGTCAAGAAATATTTCAAGAGCTTGACGTTGAGTCACCAGTACCGTTGTTCTTATTCGGTAGGTGCTTTCACATCCTTCTTGAATTGGGTGGATGCCGGGCAGGACGGACTGGGATATATCCAGTCGATTCTGAACGATAACCCGACACCATCGTCTCCTTATTCGATTTCGTCTGTCAGCCTTACCGAAGCGTTTAGTCCTTTGTTGGGTGCAGATGCGACGCTGTTGAATAACGTGACGGTTCGGGCGGACTATTCGACTACCCGCAATTTAAGCCTGAACACGACATCCTACCAATTGGTCGAAGCACTTTCCAAGAAAGTGACGATCGGTTTGGGTTACAAATATGCCGAGTTCAACAAGGTTTTGAAGATGAAGAAAACGCGTGATTTCAGCAATGACCTCACCGTTCGCCTTGATTTCTCGTTCAACAAGATGCAGTCGTTGATTCGTAAAATCGACACGCAACTGACGCAGGCTACTAGCGGTAACATCGCAAAGACAATCTCCTTCTCGGCTGATTACGGTTTGAGCCGTGCGTTGACGGTCCGTGCATTCTATGATATTCAGATCAATGAACCGTTGATATCGAGTGCATCTTATCCGACTTCAAACTCAAACTACGGTATCAGTTTGCGGTTCTCTCTTGCACAATAATCCAGTTTCTCTATCACTCTATCACACTTTGTTTTGTAAGCATTGACAAACATGGTGTGCAAGGAGTGATACATACCGGATTCCTGTATCACACTTGTATCACTACCTGCCGTTGAAACGGGTAGCCGGTATTGTTTATAAAAACGCAGGGAACCGTGCCGATATACATCTGTGTGGAGATAGTTTCATCAACATAAAGGTACTTTTTTACTAAAACAAGTAGGAAAAGAACGAAAAGCAAGCAGAAAAGTTTGGAAACATGCCCATCTTCTGCCTTTCTACACCCGGATGTTACCGCTCTCCACACCCGGATGTCCGGAATGGCTACACCCGGATGTCCGGAACTCGTACTTCTTACCAATCAATCTTTTGAATACCTTTGCTTTGGAGGAAAGTATTCGCCTTGCTGAAGTGTTTGCAGCCGAAGAAACCATGGTCAGCAGAGCGTGGAGACGGATGCACGGTTGTCAGCACCAAGTGTTTATGGGTGTCGATAAGGGCGATCTTCTCTTTTGCATAACTTCCCCACAGCATGAATACCAGATTCTCACGTCCATCGCTCAATTTCTTTATCACTGCATCTGTAAAAGTTTCCCATCCCATATTCCGATGTGAGCCGGTTTCGTGAGCCCGTACAGTCAGGACCGAGTTCATAGGAAACACGCCTTGCGCTACCCAACGGTCCAGATTGCCGGATGTGGGGATCGGTTTGCCTAAGTCTTGGTGTATTTCTTTGAATATGTTGGCCAGTGATCCAGGAATGGGAACTCCTTGCGGGACGGAGAAGCAGACTCCGTAGTATTGCCCCGGATTGGGATAAGGGTCTTGTCCAAGTATAACAACCTTCACTTTCTCGAATGGACAGGCATTAAAAATATGGAAGATCTGGTGTCCGGGAGGAAGCACATGGGCGCTTCTGTATTCGTTCTTGACAAATGTGACCAACTGCTCAAAGTATGGTTTATCAAATTCTTCCTGAAGGCGTTTTCGCCAGCTTTCTTCTATTTTGACATTCATGGCATAGCATGTTAATTGGGACAATGCAAAAGTATATAATTTACAAGAGATTATCAAGAAGACAACAAAGATACGACGGATATCTTATCCGGATATTGACTTAATTCTACAATAAATGTGTATAGTCACAAACTCCCTGAAAATATTTCAGAATAAACGCAAACTTATCTTTCAAAGAGATTCAAATTGTATCTTCTTTTTGAAATAAACAAATAAAAAACAGACAGCCACCGATAAGTTAACTATATTTGTCAGCAGATAAGAAGTTACATGCAAAAAAATGACAAAATAAAACTTAATTCCTACCTGGCTCCCCTTTCCTTTTTATATGGAATTGGGATATGGTTGCGAAATCGACTTTTTGATTGGGGTATTTTACATTCCGAACAATATTCTATTCCTGTGATCTGCATAGGAAACTTATCTGTAGGAGGAACGGGTAAAACTACCCATACAGAATATATCATACGTTTACTGAAAGATAAATATCGCATTGCAGTATTAAGCCGAGGGTACAAAAGAAAAACATCGGGGTTTATTCTTGCTGATTCTGAAAGTTCCAGTTTGGAGATCGGAGATGAACCTTTTCAAATGAAAAATAAATTTCCGGATATACTTGTCGCTGTCGACGCTAATCGCCGCCGGGGGATTCAAAATCTTTTATCCCTCCCTGAAAAAGACAGACCTGAAGTAATTTTGTTAGATGATGCATATCAACATAGATATGTGCACCCTTCCCTTTCGATCGTGTTGAGTGACTACCATCGTTTATTTTATAATGATAAACTAATGCCTACCGGACACCTGAGAGAACCGATAAGTAATATAAACCGAACAGATATCGTAGTTGTTACTAAATGCGACGAAGATATGAAGCCGATTGATTTTCGTGTTATTGAAGAAAATATGAAGTTGCGGGCTCACCAGTTACTTTTTTTTACCAGCATCGTTTATGGAGAAGTCAAACCTGTATTCCCCTCGGAAGCTCGTTTCTTAAACCATAAAAATATTGGAAAAGAAGATGATATATTGTTGATATCAGGTATTGCAGTTCCCACTCCATTTATTCGTGAGGCAGAAAAGTATTCAAATAAAGTGTTGCCGGTCGTTTTTCCTGATCATCATACGTTTAGCAAGTCAGATTTCAAGAAATTGGATGTGATATTCGAAAAGATGACTTCACCGGGAAAATTGATCTTAGTAACAGAAAAAGATGCAGCACGTTTAAAAAACAGTCCTCTTGTTCCGGAAAGTTGGAAGAAATATTTATATTATCTACCGATTGTAATCAGGTTTTACAATGAGCAGAGTTTTAATGAGACAATAGAAAAACATATTATCACATTTCCCAAAAATAATATTTTACAAAACAAATATGAGTAACAGGACAGAAATATCAACATTAGGCGAATTCGGTTTGATTCGCCACCTAACTAACAGGATTGAAATAAAGAATAATAGTACGATAAAGGGCGTAGGCGATGATGCGGCAATTCTCTCCTATGAGGATAAACAAGTGCTTGTCACTACCGATCTATTATTGGAAGGTATTCATTTCGACTTGACTTATGTACCTTTAAAACATCTCGGATATAAATCGGCTGTTGTAAATTTCTCCGATATTTATGCTATGAACGGCCAGCCTAAGCAGATCACTGTATCACTTGGCATCTCCAAACGTTTTTCTGTTGAGGATGTAGAAGATTTTTATGCTGGGCTAAAGTTGGCCTGTGATGTGTATGGAGTCGATATTGTCGGAGGAGACACTTCTGCCTCTTTAACAGGGCTTTGCATCAGTATCACTTGTATTGGGGAAGGAGAAAGAGATAAAGTTGTCCTTCGCAGTGGAGCCCAAGAAACGGATTTGATATGTGTTTCCGGGGATTTAGGAGCTGCTTATATGGGATTGCAATTATTAGAACGCGAAAAAAGGATATTTAAAGGTGAAAAAGATTTCACACCGGATTTTACAGGCAAAGAATATCTGTTGGAACGTCAATTGAAGCCGGAAGCTCGTAAAGATATTATAGAGATGCTTCGTCATGCGGGGATTATCCCTACAGCAATGATGGACATATCAGACGGTCTGTCTTCCGAACTTTTGCATATTTCAAAAGAAAGTAATGTCGGATGTCGCGTATATGAAGATAGAATTCCTATCGATTATCAAACGGCTGCAATGGCTGAACAATTTAATATGAATTTGGTAACTGCAGCTTTAAATGGCGGTGAAGACTATGAATTACTTTTCACTGTTCCTCTCACTGATCATGATAAAGTATCTGAAATGAAAGGTGTTAAAGTAATCGGTCATATTACAAAACCCGATCTCGGTAATTACTTGGTAGGTCGTGATGGAGGCGAAGTCGAACTAAAAGCACAAGGCTGGAATTCTTTGGAAGAATAAAAAATTAGTAAAAAGTAGCTCTACCTATTGCAAGACTCAAAAAAGATTCATATCTTTGCACCCGTTAAACAAAACAACGGTGCCATAGCTCAGTTGGTAGAGCAAAGGACTGAAAAT
>ERZ837487.2879-NODE-2879-length-16693-cov-5.716192_pt1 | contig 16693 bp, 18 predicted proteins | sample MGYA00519911_ERZ837487 | MGnify/ENA primary metagenome ERZ837487 (study PRJEB31850, sample SAMEA3708818) | human gut metagenome | biome: human gut; feature: human-associated habitat; material: faeces | place: China | collected 2014 ...
GAGCACTTGACTTTTAATCAAGTTGTCCGGGGTTCGAATCCCCGCACGCTCACTGTGAATATAACGCAAACTTAATGAGAATTAGGTATTGCGTTTTTATTTTCTTATGCGGATGTGGCGGAATTGGCAGACGCGCTAGACTTAGGATCTAGTGTCCCCGACGTGCAGGTTCAAGTCCTGTCATCCGCATTTTTATGCAAAACCTCGGAATAATAATTTCTGAGGTTTTTTGCGTTGACGAGCTTATAAAAAATATAGTATGATTACTAAAAATAGTAGAGAACGAAAGAATTGATAAAGGAGAGACATATGCAGAGAACGAAAAAGATAACCGCATTTGTACTTGCGATTGCTCTTTGCGTGGGGATGCTGCCGACACTTGGGGTGAATGCAAAAGCCGCGGACACGGGTAAACATATGGACGTATTATTTACACATGATACGCATTCGCATCTGAACAGTTTTTCTACGATCGTTGATGGAAAACAAGAAGAGGTCGGAGGATTTGCAAGGCTCAAGACTTTAATTGACGAGCAGAAAGAAAAAAATCCGGATACGCTCTATCTGGATGGTGGAGATTTTTCTATGGGAACGTTGATCCAGACGGTGTATGAGACAGAGGCGGCAGAGCTTCGTATGCTAGGCTATCTTGGATGTGATGTGACGACCTGGGGAAATCATGAGTTTGACTATCGTTCCAGTGGACTTGCTAATATGCTGAATACTGCAAAGGCTTCCGGTGAAAATGTTCCGTCACTGGTCGTTTGTAATGTGGACTGGAGCGCTATGGAGAAAGCGGGCTTAACGGAAGGACAGCAGCAGATTAAAGATGCATTTGAGAACTACGGAGTGAAAGATTATGTAGTTGTACAGAAAGGTGATGTCAAAATAGCAGTTTTTGGTGTATTTGGTAAAGATTCGCTGGATTGCGCGCCAACATGCGAACTGCTTTTTGAAGATCCGATTGAGGCTTCTAAGAAGACGGTGGAAGAGATTAAGAAAAATGAGGACGTGGATATGATTGCCTGCGTATCTCATAGTGGTACCGTGGAAGATGAAGATAAATCTGAAGACGAGATTCTTGCGAAAAATGTGCCCGATATTGATCTGATTATCAGTGGGCATACACATACACAGTTAGATGAGCCGATTCAGCACGGAGATACTTATATTGTTTCCTGTGGAGAATATGGAAGAAATCTTGGAACGATTTCTATGACGCAGAAAGATGATGGACGCTGGGACGTGGATGCTTACGAGTTGATTCCGGTTACGGATGAGATAAAGGCGGATGCTGCAACACAGGAGCGGATTGATGAGCTGATGGAGACGGTTGATACGAATTATCTGTCACATTTTGGATATACAAAAGATCAGATTCTTGCGGAAAATGATATTGAATTCAGCAGTGTGGACGATATGTATAATGAGCATGAGGAGCTGAATCTCGGAGACATCATGTCTGATGCATATGTGTATGCGGTGGAAAATTCCGAGTACTACGACGGTGATCCGGTCGATGTGGCGGTTGTTCCGAGCGGAACAGTACGTGATACTTATACAAAAGGGGATGTCACGGTTGAACAGGTCTACAATTCATTTTCACTTGGAATTGGGAAGGATGGGCTGGCGGGTTATCCGCTGATCAGCGCTTATCTGACAGGAAAAGAATTGAAACTTGTGGCGGAGATTGATGCGTCTGTCTCAGATTTTATGACGATTGCCAGACTTTATTGTAGCGGTCTTAACTTTACATACAATCCGCATCGCATGATACTCAATAAAGTGACAGATTGCTATCTGATGGAAGCGCAGGGGGAAGGAAACAGAGAAGAGATAGAAGATGACAAGCTGTATCATGTGGTGACAGACCTATATACAGGGCAGATGCTCGGTGCTGTCATGGACACATCTTATGGACTGCTGTCTATTACGCCGAAGGACAAAGATGGAAATCCAATCGAAAACCTGGAAGATCAGGCAATTATGGAAGGCAATCAGGAGCTGAAAGCATGGGCTGCCATTGCCAGATATATGGAGTCCTTTGATGATACAGATGGTGATGGTATTGCAAATGTGTCTGAATATTATAATGAAAAACACGACCGCAAGGTTGTAGAAGACAGCTGGAATATTATTGATCTTGTAAAACACCCGAATAAATTTTCGGCTATCATAGCGGGCATTTTTGTACTTGTAATTGTGCTGATTATTTTGCTCGTATTGCTGGTTAGAAGAATTGTGCGGAAGATAAAAACTAATTAAATGAAATAGATTTAAATGATAGACTAACTAAACTAAGAAAAACCACCCTCTAAACTTTTGACGAGTTGGGTGGTTTTTCTATAATTACTTAACTAACGAAGTTTATAAAAGATACAGTTTTGAATCTTATCTTACTATAATTTTCCTGACCACACAGCTTACTACTCCTGCAATGCACAGCGGCAGTAGTGTGGCTTTCAGACCACCGTAAATAGACAGTCCTCCGTGTACACCGGTAAGCCAGCTTGGAGAACTTGGAATCAGGTGACTGAACATGGCGGCCAGATAGGAACCGGCGTAAATGATAACAAAGGACAAAAGCCCGCGCCCGGTATCCAGGCGGTTGTTGTGTCTGCTTCTGGCGCGTGTACGGCTGGCAGTCCAGAAGAAGTTGAGCAGTTCATAACCGACCAGCACAGCTCCGACAGCCAGGTATGCGATTAGTGTGGTATCTTTCGTCTGTCCGAGTAACAGGATTTTTCCATAAGAACCGGCGTTACTTAAAAATGCTTTCAACAATGTCAGGATGATGAGAGCGATTAAAATCAGTGTGGCTGCCCGGAGAATGGTTCCGACTAATTTTTTAGTTGCGTTAATGCCGGTCTTAGCAATATTTGCAACCGGTTTTCCTACATTGGGCAGTCCGCGACGCTTTTTCTTCTTGGATTTTTTGGAATCCGGATCCTGTTTGTCGTTGCGCTTTTTCTTTTTTGAATCTCTGCCGTTGCTGTTATAGTCATAATCATCATAATCGTCATCATAATCATTGTCATCATCATAATCGTAATCATCATCATCATAATCATCATAATAGTCGGTGTCGCCATCATAATCGTCATAATCGTCGTAATCATCGTTATTATCAGAACTATCTTCACTCAAATAGCTCCCAAGATCCTCCAAATCTTCATATACAACTTCGAAATCATCATCGAAGTAATTATCAAATTCATTTGTCTGTTTCTTTTTGTTTCCCATAATCACTTATACCTCCCTGTGAGCAATTCATATTTTATAATGAATGCAAAATGGACTCAAGAGATGTCACACAATCTTCACGAAACCGTAAGAAAATCTTCAGAAATGTGGAAAATGAGTGAGGACAGGGCATTGATTTTGGAAAAATTGTGTTATAATATGGATACCTGTGGATAAGTGCAATATGTATGCACTCAAGCAGGTGGAATCTTACAGATTTAAAAGTAGTAGGTTGAATTGGAGGTAATGGTATGGAATATGAAGGTAGAATTTGTCGTGCGCCAATGGAACGTGCATCTTACATGCTGCCGGTCATGGTCGGCTGCTCTTATAATAAATGTAAATTCTGTAATCTGTTCAGAGATTTAAAATATCGTGAGCTGCCGCTTGAGCAGGTCGAAGAGGAACTGCAAAGAGTGAAGAATCTGGGAGGAAATCCAAGAAAGATATTTCTTGGAGATGGTAATGCATTTGGATTGAAAATGGAACGTCTGCGTGCGATACTTGATTTGATCGATAAATATTTTCCGGATTGTCAGATGATCAACATGGATGCGACTGTAACAAGTATACGGCTGAAAAGTGATGAGGAACTTCAGGAATTATATGACCGCAAGGTGAGACATTTATATCTGGGGATTGAAAGTGGTCTGGATGATGTGTTGAAGTTTATGAGAAAAGAGCATACCCAGGATCAGGCGTATAAAGAAATCGCAAGAATCCAAAGAGTCGGATTGATTTTTGATGCACATGTTATGTCTGGTGTTGCCGGTAAAGGCAGAGGTCAGGAAAATGCAATCGCTCTGGCAGAGTTCCTGAACAAGACGCAGCCGGATCGTATTGTTAACTTCTCTTTATTTCTTCATAATCAGGTTGCACTTTATGAAGATATCAAATCCGGAGCATTTATTCCGGCAGATGAAGTGGAAAATATGGAAGAAGAGCGTACATTGATTGAGCTTCTGAAAGAAGGACCGGACGGACATCAAATGCTTTATGATGGATTTAATGACTTCCTGGAACTTCGTGTGAAAGGGAAAGTTCCGAAAGATGCACCACGTATGATCGAGAAGCTGACAGAGGCAATTGAAAAATATAAAGACGAGCCGCCGATTTATGCCTATGTAAGAGGTGACTGTCCGGATCTGTCTATGTGTGACGGTGGGCGTTGGCTGTGGGAGATGGATGACAGTAAGCTGGCACAGTATAATGAAAAGGAAAAGAAACTGAGCTGATGAATACAAGAGTAAAAGGATTCGTATATTTATTGCTGTCCGCAGTCTACTTTGGTTTTATGCCATTGCTTGTGAAAGTGATCTGCGCGGATGGAAGCACGATAGTGGGAGCATTATTTTTAAGGTTTGCCCTGGCAATCATTCCGTTGTACATTTACCTGAAAGTGCGGAAAGTTCCGATGGAGCTATCTGTGGAGGAAGGAAAAAAGATTTTGTGTGTGACGGTGTTTGGCTATGGCATCACAGCGCTTCTTTTGTATAGTGCGTACGATTATATGCCGTCAGGTATGGCGACGGTCATTCATTTTGGATATCCGGTTTTTGTGTTGCTTGGCAGTCTGATTTTCCTACGAAGACGTGTGCCTAAGCTGAAAATTGTGTGTGTTGGTCTGTGCATGATCGGTATTTTCCTGTCCTATGCAGGAAGCGGCGGTGAGGCAAAGCCGATGGGATTTGTTTTTGCGCTTATATCCGGAATGACGTATGCATTTTACATATTATATCTGGAAGTGGGCGGGCTGCAGGATATCCCTGCTATGAAGATGATATTTTATATGAATATTGTTGGCTCCATTATGGTATTTTTGATTGGAAAAGTATCGGGGAGTTTTGTGCTTCATATGAATGTAAACGCATGGATCGCAGCATTTGTTCTGTCCCTTGGCGCAGCATTTATCGGAGTGGGATTTTTTCAGTATGGCGTACAGTATGTGGGAGCCCAGGATGCGGCAATTTTAAGTACATTTGAACCGGTGACCAGTATGATCGTGGGGATTTTAGTCCTGCATGAGAGTGCAAGTCTTTCGTCGATGGCAGGCTGTATACTGATTCTTATATCCGTGACGGCAACTGCGTTCGCTAAGTCATGATAGATTTTTTGAATAGTGATAGAGAAAAAAGAACGAAAAGTATTAAAATAAGCATGCTTTTCGTTCTTTTTTTTTGTTGGCAGCGTTTGCTATTAAGGGAAAAATGTGGATTTATTGACAATAAAAATATATAAAGACATTACTATTTAAATAATCAATTGGACAAATGGCAGACTGCACGTTACACTATTCCCGGAGTTAAAAATGTTTTGAGTGTACAGACTCAAATACACAAATTTTGCTGGGAGAATGAGAGGAACAAAAGCATGTTAAAACCTTATCAGAGGTAGGCTTAATAGTGGACACACAGGCAGTATCATATTGCCGCTATTTTGAGAACAGGAGAATTCTCCTGGATAAATACAGGTGTTACTATCGACCTCACATCGATATTGACATTGATACATTTTGTAAAAGCGTGCTGTCGCCAGGCACGCTTTTTTCGAATCTAAGATTCTGGAAGGTCAGTTTTCTATTTAACCTTCCATTTCTGCTCGTTTTACGACTTCGTCGATGTCCAGTGACAGGCTTCCGTCCTGGAACTGGAAGCAAGGAACGCCGACCCAGTGGTTTTCCTTTACTTCATCAAAGATCGGGTTTGTGTCGCGGAGTGTGAGGAAACGTTTCAGATATCCGATATTGTCGGAAAATTCCATATACAGATACTGGATTCCTTTCTCTTTTAAAATTTCTTCTGCCTCGACGCAGTCTGGGCATGCTTTTGTTCCATACATTACAACTTTCATGTGTAACTCCTTTCTTTTTAAAAATTTTTTCCTGTCTGCTATACGGGTTTGCAAAATAATAAAGTGCTAAGTGTACTGCTTGCTTTGTGCGGTCTGAATTCGTGTGTGTTTAAACCGGCTTTAGATTCATCGGACTTGCGCCAGACTATCTAAATCGCTTGTGAATCTGGAGTCTGTCGTGAATTAGTTTGCTTCGTAAGCTTCCTGTAAAGCACGGCGCAGCTTCGTGTACTGGCTGTCTGCATCTTTTGCTCCGAGAAATGTCTCGGTAACAAGTCCGTCTTTTCCTACTATAACTGTATAGGGGATACCGGCACTCGGATAAAGATTACTGATATTGCTTTCGGTGTCACAGGCAACTGGAAATGAATAATTCTTTGCCTCGATAAATGTATCAATAGTATCTTCATCTTCGCCTACATTTACTCCGACAATTACAATCTGGTCACCATACTCTTCATAAAGCTTCTCGATGGCGGGCATTTCCTTGACGCAGTTACTGCACCAGGTTGCCCAGAAGTTCAAAAGAATGACCTGTCCTTTCTTATCGGAGAGAGTAAAAGTTTCGCCGTTATTCAACTTGGCGGTAAAATCCGGTGCTTCACTTCCAATTGCCATCTCTTGGTGAAGAGCAGAACTTCGTTTCCCACTTTTCTTTTCGGAAGATGTATCATTGGACTGACCGCCTGAGCAGCCAATCAGGACAAAGACAGAGAAAAAACACAGACAAAAACAGAACAGTGGTTTATAAATTTTTTTGAAAAATTTAAACATGTTTCGTGTCTGCCTCCTGTGATTTTGCTGAAAATATATTGTAGTTTCGTACAAATGAAGTATACAACATTTTCACCGAAATATACAAGACATACAAAGGGAAAGCTTTATTGAAAAAAAGAATATATAGAGACGCTTTTATCAAAAATCTTTATTGGACAAATGAAGAACATCAGATGTATGATTATTTGGGATTTGTATGTGACTGCCTGAAACAATATGACAGTATGGAAGGCGGGGACATACATTTTTATAAGGAAATAGAATTCCTTATCAGTAACTATAAGTATTTCTAATCTAAAGGAGAAGAAAAAGGAGGTTTTTCAAAATGGATGCACTTTTAAGTGTAAACTGGATAGCTCTTCTTGTACTTATGATAGCTCTGCTTTCTTTTAAAGCACTGAACTGGATTGCGTACAGAGTGAACTGGACAGTTGTAATTCTGATCAGTATGGTCATTGGTGCTGTCATTGGGGTAGTATTTGCTTCAGAGGGGAACACATACCTTGTGTGGCTGAATTTAATTGGACAGGCTTATGTAAAACTGATCAAAGCTTTGGTAGCACCGGTAATTTTAGTATCGGTTATTTCAGGACTGATTTCTCTGAACGATAAAGAGAAGATGAAAAAAATCGGAACGAAATCAGTATTCTGGCTTCTTATAACATCTGTAACAGCCATTGTTGTCACACTTGTTGTTGGGGCAGTGACTAATATTGGTAAAGGAGCAGGAGCAGTGTTTGCAGACATTTCCAGTGTCACAGACGCTACACTGAGCGCTTATCAGGAGATGGAAACATCTTTTGATACCATTCTTCTGAATCTGGTTCCAAGTAATATCGCAGCAGATCTTGCAGCAGATAATATCGTAGCAATCATTATTATTGCGGTTGCAGTTGCAGTTGCTTATGTAAGCATTTCTTCAGAAGAGGGAGAAGATAAAGTCCTTGTGATCAAGAAACTGATCGAGGCAGTTAAGAAGGTCATTTTCAACATTCTTGCATATGTAATTGATCTTACACCATACGCAGTGCTTTGCCTGACAGCATGTTCTGCAAGTCAGCTCTTAAGCGACAAAGAGGCGCTGGTACAGCTCGTACTTCTTGTTGTGATGGTGTTTGTTGCATGTCTTATCCAGTCATATGTTGTCAATGCGGTAATCTTGAAATCATTTGCCAAGGTTAATCCACTGAAGTTCTTTAAGAAAACATTTGACGCACAGGCAACAGCATTTACAACAACAAGTAGTGTTGGAACAATGCCGATCACAATCGACAGACTGATCCGTAAAGTTGGTGTTGATGAGGAGGTCGCAAACTTTACAGCGCCTCTTGGAACAACAATCGGTATGGCAGGATGTACATGTGTATGGCCGATTCTTCTTGCAATGTTCTACCTTAACGCAACAGGACAGAGCTGGGGAGTAAGCCAGTACCTTGTTATGTGCTTTATGTGTCTGGTACTTTCCCTTGGAAGCGCCGGAATGCCGGGAGTTGGAGTTATCACAGCAGTATCTCTGTTCAGTGCAGTAAACCTGCCAATCGCAGCAGTAGTACTTCTGATTCCAATCAACAATATTACAGATATGGTACGTACTCTTACAAATGTTACAGATGCCAGCGTATGTGCAGCAGTTGTAGCTCGTCAGAACGGACTTCTGAATGACGAAGTATTTGCAAAAGAGGACGAGAAATTAGAGAAAGGAGAGGCATAAATCATGAAAAAATCAACCATCGCATTAATCGTAGCTGCAGTTGTATGTCTTGGCCTCTCAGCATTCTCAGCAAAAGCTTCTGTTACAAGAACGAACGAAGCTATTGAAGAAATTGGAGAGGTGGCTTACACAGATGAATGTAAGTCAAAAATTGACCGTGCAGTGGAGTACTACAATGCACTCGACAAAAACCTGGACCTGCAGGAAAAAGTGAATAAAGAAGATATGAAAAATTTCGATGCTGCTAAAATTGAGTATGCACGTCTGGCAATCAAAGCTGCCAGTGTTGCAGATGCAAGAAAAGTACCGGAAGGATATACTTCTGATGATATTAAGAAATTTGTAACAGAGGCACGCGAAGTCGTAGACAGCTATCTGAGTGCTGATCAGACAAGTATGGTACCAAACTACGCAGACCTCACAGAACTGGAAAAAGAATATACTTCAACAGGTGGATCAGGCGGATCTGATGAAGAAGTATCCGTTCCGATGTGCTAGGAAGACAGAGAGGAGATTTAATGATGAAAAGAAAAATGATCTCGGCTGTTCTTGCTGCGGTAATGACAGTCGGAATGATAACAGGATGTGGAAGCAGCCAGACAACAACAGAAAACAAAGCTGACAAGGCTGATAAGCTTGAGAGCCAGACAGACCTTTCTTCTACAGATTATGATTTTGAAAAAGAATATGCATATGGAGATTTTAATGCACATTCAAGAGCTGACGAAGATCGTCAGGACGGAATCGATACATTTGAAGACAAAGATATCGTATTCCAGGATATTACGTACGATCAACTTATCGACATTCTTGGCAGTGAAGGAAACTACATGATTCAGCTTAGCGGATCATGGTGCCACAACAGCCGTGCAATGAGCCCGTTTATCAACAAATATGCAAAAGAGTACGGTATTGATACAGTATACTCTTATGACTTTAACATCAACAATGGTGATGACGGATCTTTATTCGTTCGTATGTCTAATGAGAAGACAACACCTGGAACAAAGCTGAACTATATGTATGGTGAGATGGTTTCCAGATATCTGACAAACTTAGATGACTGGGTAGAGTATCCATCTACACATGCAACAGCACTTTCTTATACAAATGCAGATGGCAAAGAGGTTACGGTTGGAAGACTTCAGCAGCCGATCGTATTTGTATACAACAAAGACAACAAAGTAGATTACAGCAACTCCGGAAACGGAAGCACTTCATGCCCAATCATGTATGCATTTGAGAAAATGGTTGAGCGTGATTCAAAGGGAATCTACACAAAGAGATTCGATGATGACGGAAATCCGGTTCTTGATGAGAATGGTAACCAGATCCGTGATTATATTACGGATGAGTATGATGCAAGTGTAAAAGAGATGTTCGATTTTATCAAAAATAACAATATTGAACTTTCTACATATTCAAAAACAGATCACTTGCGCGATGTATTTAACAGCTATGGAAGCGAAATCTTCTCAGCAGACCAGCAGATCAATGTATATCCGGTAACATACAGACAGCTGAAATGGCTTCTGAATGAAGACGGAAATGCAATGGTTATGATCGGTGGCGCCGGAGATGAGAAAACACGTGCCGTTATCTCAAGAGTGAATGACTATGCAGTAAAGAATAACGTCCGCGTATATCTTTATGATCCGCAGGTGGACGGAGATGTGACAACAGGACGTTGGGGATACAAGCAGTCTATGAATATTCTTGATGAAAATGCAATCGTGAACCTGATGTACACAGACCTTGTAAAGGGTGCACTTACAAACCTTGAAGTTGCACATTCTATGTCTGACGGTACAGCACTGATCCAGGAGCCATTCCTGTTCGCATTCAACAAAGATGCTAAGGACGCTGATGGATTCACAGCACCGATCAAAGCATGGGCTGAGTTGACATATACTCAGGATCCAGAGACAAGATTCTACATTGGTAAGGAAGCTAATCAGAAATCCTGCGACAGCAGTATCGAGTCTGTATTTGCGGCTTATGCCGGAGAAGAGGCAGCAGAGTAACACATTGCAAATGTGTCTGCCTAAAGATGAGAATTTGAGAGTGCATCTATAATAAGAATGGTTATAAATATAAGAAGACAGTCGTTTTGCGCGGAAGTGCAGGATGGCTGTCTTCTTATTATACAATAGGAACTTACATTTCCTATTATACAAAAAACTCCAGCAGGATGCGCACTCGCGCGAATAAGAATTATCCCGTAAGCGGCCACGCTCAGTGCGAGAATACAGTAAATGACGGAATGATATCGGCGAAATGCATATAGAGACGAAAAAATAAGCATTTTCTTTATAAAATTAGTAGAAAATGCAAGTTTATGTTGTAATTTCTTCAAATTTTGGTAAAATAGCATATAGCGAAAAAGATAACATAAAAAGCAGGAGGAATGCCGTATGAAACCGTATAGCAAGTTGACGAAAGAAGAGCTGAAAAAGTTAAAAGGCCAGTTAGAGAAACAATTTGAAGAAGTGAAAGCAAAAGGAATACATTTGGATATGTCCCGTGGTAAACCGTCAAAAGCACAGTTGGATCTGAGTAATGGTCTGATGGACGTGCTGAATGGGGACAGTGACCTGGTAAGCTCTGATGGAGTAGACTGCCGTAACTACGGTGTTCTGGATGGAATTACAGAGGCAAGAAAATTACTGGCAGATATGTCAGAAGTGCCAGAGAGAAATATTCTGATCTACGGAAACTCCAGCCTGAATGTAATGTTCGATACAGTATCAAGAGCTATGACTCATGGTATCATGGGAAGCACACCATGGTGCAAATTAGATAAAGTAAAATTCTTATGTCCGGTTCCGGGATACGACAGACATTTTGCGATTACAGAGTATTTTGGAATTGAAATGATCAATGTACCGCTTCTTCCGATAGGTCCGGATATGGATATGGTAGAGAAATTGGTGGCAGAAGATCCTGCAATCAAAGGAATCTGGTGCGTACCGAAGTATTCTAACCCGACAGGTGTATCTTACTCTGATGAGACCGTCAGAAGATTTGCACACTTGAAACCGGCAGCAAAAGACTTCCGTATCTTCTGGGATAATGCATATTCAATCCATCATCTTTATGATGACAAGAGAGACGTTATCCTTGAACTGTTAAATGAATGTGTTAAAGCAGGAAATCCGGATATGGTATTCAAATTTATTTCCACATCTAAGGTTTCTTTCCCTGGATCCGGAATTGCAGCACTTGCTGCATCCAGAGCGAATATCGAAGATGCTAAGAACTTTATGAAGTTCCAGACGATTGGACATGACAAGCTGAACCAGCTCCGCCATGTAAGATTCTTTAAAGATATGCCGGGAATGTATGAACATATGAGAAAACATGCTGCTATCCTTCGTCCGAAATTCGAAAAGGTTGAAGATGTTCTGGAGAAAGAAATTGGCGGACTTGGAATCGGAACATGGACAAAACCGCTTGGTGGATATTTTATTTCTTTTGATTCAATGGATGGCTGCGCAAAGGCAATTGTGGCAAAAGCAAAAGAAGCTGGTCTGATCATGACAGGTGCCGGAGCAACATTCCCATACGGAAAGGATCCAAAAGACAGCAATATCCGTATTGCACCGTCCTTCCCGACAGTTGAGGAACTTGCACAGGCAGCAGAAATCTTCGTACTCAGTGTAAAACTTGTCAGTGTAGAGAAACTGCTTGGAGCAAAATAAGAAGAAACAAAAATCCCTGTAAGATTGGAATAATCTTGCAGGGTTTTTTAATACAAACATGCATTATATTGTGAAAAATGGAGGCAGGAAATTATAAGCCGAATAAATCACTATGAGTACCGGTGCGTGACAGTGTAAGCACAAGGACATCATTGTCATAGCGATAAACAAGAAGCCAGTCTGGTTGGATATGACATTCTCGATGTCCAACCCAGTCGCCAGATAGAGGGTGATCTTTGTGCTTAGGGGCTAAGACTTCGCCATTCGCTAATTTTGTAATGATGCCTTTTAAAAGATTAATATCTAAACCGCGTCGCTTGGCAAGTTTATAATCTTTTTTGAATTGGGTAGTGTTTTTGATTTCGTATTTTGTCATGAATCAAGATTTGCAAAAAATTCATCTACATCATGATAACCTTTGACAGTAGGATCTTTTGCAATCCTTTCTGCCTCAAGCATAGCCGAGACGGTTTCTTTGCTTGGAGTTCCTTCGGTAATTTTGAAAGGAATCCCTCTTTCACGTAAAGACTGACGTACAAAAATATTAAACGCAGTGCTCAGATTCATACCAAGTTCTTCATAAAGAGCTTCTGCCGCAGCTTTAAGATTGCTGTCCATGCGTATACTGATATTACAGGTTGATGATTTAGCCATGATATCACTCCTTTCATTTGATAAATATATTATATGCGAAATGCACGAAAATATCAATACAATGCACGAAAATATCCAATTCTAAATAATGAATGAGGGTAAATGAGGGTAAATGAAATTCGTAAGAGGCGATTTGAAAGTCTGGTTCGTAAATAAAAAATAGGATATTCAAGTTATAAAAGGATTCCTATATAATGGAAGAAAGCTAATGCATATTGATGGGATCTGACTTGGCGTAAACTGAAAAAAATCCTTGCATTTTATTCTCTGGTATGGTACACTATCCTAGCGAATGGAAGTAGGTCTTTTTTTTATGCCTAAAAATTAGGTAGCCTCGCAAGCTACCAAGCAACAAATTAACAAAGAAATATGAAGCGAGGTGGAAGTTGTGCGTACAAGAATCACATTAGAATGTACAGAATGCAAGCAGCGTAACTACAACATGACTAAGGATAAGAAAACTCATCCTGAGCGCATGGAGACTAAGAAGTACTGTAAGTTCTGTAAGTCACACACATTGCATAAGGAGACAAAATAGTCGTAAAGGAGTGTGTACGTCATGAGTGAGAAATCTCAAAAGACTCAGAAGAAGAACTGGTTCAAAGGTCTTAACGCAGAGTTTAAGAAAATCATTTGGCCAGACAAGCAGACACTTGTAAAAGAGACGGCGGCAGTAGTTTCCGTATCCGTAGTGCTGGGAGCAATCATCGCATTAGTTGATTTCCTGGCTCAGTACGGAATTGACATTCTGGTCAATCTGGGCTAGACACTAACGAGCAGGAAAGGTGAGTTTATGTCAGAAGCAAAATGGTACGTAGTTCATACCTATTCCGGGTATGAGAACAAAGTAAAAGCCAACATTGATAAGTCGGTTGAGAACAGACATCTGGAGGATCAGATCCTTGAAGTCAGAGTTCCGTTGCAGGACGTTGTTGAACTTAAGAACGGAGTGCAGAAGGTATCTCAGAAGAAGATGTTTCCGGGATATGTATTGATTCATATGATTATGAATGATGATACCTGGTATGTTGTGCGTAACACAAGAGGTGTGACAGGATTTGTAGGTCCGGGATCTAAGCCGGTACCGCTTACAGATGCAGAGATGGCACCACTTGGAATTCAGCAGGACAACATCGTAGTAGACTTTGAAGTCGGTGACACCGTACAGGTTGTTGCCGGTGCGTGGGCAGATACAGTCGGAGTGATCCAGGCTATGAACGCGCAGAAGCAGAGTGTTACGATCAATGTTGAGCTGTTCGGTCGCGAAACACCGGTTGAAATTAGTTTCGCAGAAATTAAACGAGTGTAACGTAAATACGAAACGTGGGAGGGGCCGTATGGTTCCGCCATTACCACAAGGAGGTAATTGAAATGGCAAAAAAAGTAGAAGGTTATATTAAATTACAGATTCCTGCCGGCAAAGCAACTCCGGCACCACCGGTTGGACCAGCTCTTGGACAGCACGGTGTAAACATCGTTGAATTCACAAAGCAGTTCAACGCTAAGACAGCAGATCAGGGAGATATGATCATCCCTGTAGTTATCACAGTTTACAACGATAGAAGCTTTAGCTTCATCACAAAGACACCACCGGCAGCAGTTCTGATCAAGAAAGCATGCAACATCAAATCAGGATCTGGTGTTCCGAATAAGAATAAAGTTGCTACAATCACAAAAGCTCAGGTAGAGGAGATCGCTAAGACAAAGATGCCAGACCTGAACGCAGCAACTGTAGAGGCAGCTGCCAGCATGATCGCTGGAACATGCCGTTCTATGGGAGTAACTGTAGTAGACTAGTCCCTGGTTGTTCTTTAAGCTGGGCAAGACTTGTGCGCGGTGTGCGCACGGACGAACCTGACGAAAAGAATTTCCTTGATAATGATGAAACTGAAGTAAATGGATGTGGGAGGGTTATCCCGACATTACCACTAGGAGGTTATTTATAATGAAAAGAGGAAAGAAATACGTTGAGGCTGCAAAAGCTATCGACAGAGGAACACTCTATGATGTAGCAGACGCAGTAGCATTGGTTAAAAAAACTGCAGTAGCAAAATTTGATGAGACAATCGAGGCTCATATCAGAACAGGTTGTGACGGACGTCACGCTGACCAGCAGATTCGTGGAGCAGTTGTACTGCCACACGGAACAGGTAAAAAGGTTCGTATCCTTGTATTTGCTAAAGACGCTAAAGCTGAGGAAGCTAAAGCTGCTGGAGCAGATTTCGTAGGTGGAGACGAGCTCATTCCAAAGATCCAGAACGAGAACTGGTTCGAATTCGACGTAGTTGTAGCTACACCAGATATGATGGGTGTTGTTGGACGTCTCGGACGTGTACTTGGACCTAAAGGTCTCATGCCTAACCCGAAGGCTGGTACAGTAACAATGGACGTTACAAAAGCAATCCAGGATATCAAAGCTGGTAAGATTGAGTACAGACTTGACAAGACAAACATTATCCATGTACCAGTAGGTAAAGCTTCCTTTACCGAAGAGCAGCTTGCAGACAACTTCCAGACGCTGATCGATGCAATCAATAAAGCTAAACCGGCAGCAGTAAAAGGACAGTACCTTAAGACTGTAACTCTTACTTCTACAATGGGACCTGGTGTAAAGATCAACCCAATGAAGCTGGCATAAGCATTTCTGAATTCATACAGAAATATGGACTCCCTAGAAAGAGAAATCTTTCTGGGGAGTTTTTTTGATGTGAAAAAATAACCAAAAAATAGACACAACCTTCTTTTGAGGAGGGATAAGACACCCTCCGGTCGAAAGAAAGGAGGGCGATATAATGGTTCCATATTCTGATTTGATTCAGTTTTGTATATTCATTGTTGCCCTTGTTGGTCTTTGCTATGAGATTTTCAAGGGTAAAAGAAAATAGCCGCCAACTACTACCAATAGTTGACGGCTGTTAAAATAACAGTTAATTATATTATTGGGTAGCCGCTTGCGGTTTCCCTTTTCATATTTTTAATATATCATATTTGAAAATATGGCGCAAGAGGAGATTGATAATCTGTGAATTGCGGGAAAAGGATATTTAATACGAAAAAATAGTTGACAAACGCAAGAGTGTATGATAATCTATTCAAGGACTGCCGAAGACAGTAGGTGTGCGATGCACGTAAGGACAGAATACAAGGACGCCTACCGAGGGATGATCGATACAAAATGTATGATTTGCAAACCTCTATTGTCTTAGGATATAGAGGTTTTATTTTATATCTATCGGCGGTGTATAACCCAAAATCTAATAAGGAGGTGCACCATTCGTGGCAAAAGTTGAATTAAAACAACCAGTAGTACAGGCTATTGCAGAGGACATCAAAGATGCAGCAAGTGTTGTATTAGTTGACTACCGTGGACTGACTGTTGCTGAGGACACAGCTCTTCGTAAACAGCTCAGAGAAGCAGGTGTAATCTACAAAGTTTGTAAGAACACAATGATGAAGAGAGCTTTTGAAGGAACTGATTTCGCTGCTTTAGATGAGCACTTGGAAGGACCAAGCGCTATCGCAATTTCTAAAGACGATGCAACAGCTCCGGCAAGAGTCATTTGCAATTTCGCAAAAGATGCTAAGGCTCTTGAGTTAAAAGCAGGTGTTGTAGAAGGCACTCTTTATGATGTGAACGCTCTTAACGAGTTAGCTAAGATTCCATCAAGAGACGTACTTATTTCCAAATTGCTTGGAAGCTTACAGTCACCTATCACAAATCTTGCTCGTGTACTCAATCAGATCGCAGAGCAGGGTG
>ERZ837487.2880-NODE-2880-length-16683-cov-3.035482_pt1 | contig 16683 bp, 16 predicted proteins | sample MGYA00519911_ERZ837487 | MGnify/ENA primary metagenome ERZ837487 (study PRJEB31850, sample SAMEA3708818) | human gut metagenome | biome: human gut; feature: human-associated habitat; material: faeces | place: China | collected 2014 ...
ACGATAAAAAAAGGCAAAAAAATGGCAGATAGTCCTATAGTGACTATCTGCCGGTGCGGCGATCTTGTTTTTATTCCACCGTGTAATCCATGGCAATGCTGTTTTCTGCCACGGCGTGCATGTGTTTCTTGACCACGCCGCAGTGGTACGGGTCCTGCTGATAGGCGTCCAAAGCGGCCATATCGTCCAACAGTACCTGCAGGATCACATCGTAGGAGCGCCCGGAGCGCAGCTCATCGCCCCCCACTCCAATCCCACGCAGCAGCGGTACATTGCCATCCATGGAGCGGAGCACTTCCGCTGCCTTTTGGCAATTTGCCGGGGTGGGGTCAGTCAGCTTAAAGCATACAATATGTTTGATCATTGCGATTCCTCCAAAAAAATAAGGGACGGAAAGACCGTCCCTTTTGTTTGTTATTTTGCCACATCGGAAGCACGGGACTCACGAATAATATTGACCTTGATCTGGCCGGGGTATTCCATCTCGGACTCGATCTTCTTGGCAATCTCGTGGGCCACAAAAGGCATACGGCTGTCGGATACCACTTCCGGTTTTACCATCACGCGGACCTCACGGCCGGCCTGTATGGCGTAAGCGCGCTCCACGCCCTCAAAGCTGCAAGAGATCTCCTCCAGCTGTTGCAGGCGCTTAATGTAGTTCTCCACATTCTCACGACGGGAGGCAGATACGGCGTCTGCCGCCTGAACCAGGCAGGCGACCACGGTCTTGCACTCTACATCACCGTGATGCGCCTCAATGGCGTGCACAACGGCTTCGCTCTCTTTATACTTGCGGGCAAATTCTACGCCCAGGGCAATATGGCTGCCTTCCATCTCGTGATCCAAAGCCTTGCCGATGTCGTGCAGCAGACCTGCGCGGCGGGCCAGGCGTTCATCAGCACCCAGTTCTGCGGCCATCAGCCCGGCAATATAACTCACTTCCAGGCTGTGCTTGAGCACGCTCTGGCCGTAGGAAGTACGGTATTTCAATTTACCAAGCAGGCGCACCAGCTCCGGGTGAATGGACCCGCAGTTGGCTTTCAGTACAGCCTTCTCGCCCTCCTGCTTAATGGTGGCATTTACCTCACGCTTGGCCTTTTCGTACAGCTCTTCAATGCGGGTGGGGTGAATGCGGCCGTCCTGAATGAGCTTTTCGAGCGCGATGCGCGCGACTTCGCGCCGCACGGGGTCGAAGCTCGAGAGCGTGATGGCCTCGGGCGTGTCATCGATGATGAGGTCGCAGCCGGTGAGCGTCTCGATGGCGCGGATGTTGCGGCCCTCGCGGCCGATGATGCGGCCCTTCATCTCGTCGTTCGGCAGCGGCACGACCGACACGGTCACTTCGCTGGCATGGTCGGCGGCGCAGCGCTGGATGGCGGTGGCGATGATCTCGCGGGCGCGGCTGTCGGCCTCGTCCTTGTACTGGGCCTCGATCTCCTTGACCATGAGCGCCTGCTCATGCACGACGTCGTCCTTCAGGCTGTTGATGAGGAAAGCCTTGGCCTCCTCGACCGTGTAGCCGGAGATCTTCTCGAGCAGCTCCATCTGGGTCTTTTTGAGCTGATTGATCTCATTCTGCTTGGTGTCGATCGCGGCGATCTTCTGGTTGAGCGCGTCCGTCTTTTTGTCGAGCGTGTCTGTCTTGCGGTCGAGGGTCTCCTCCTTCTGCTGGAGGCGGCGCTCCTGCTTCTGCAGCTCCGCCCGGCGCTCCTTGACCTCGCGCTCGTACTCCGTCCGGCTCTTGTGGATCTCTTCCTTGGCCTCGAGCAGGGTCTCGCGCCGCTTGCTCTCGGCACTCTTATAGGCGTCATTTATGATCTGCTTGGCCTTCTCCTCCGCGCTGCCGATCTCGCGTTCCGAGACCTTTTTGCGGTAAAGCCCGCCAAGGATGCAACCAACCACAAGCGCTGCGATGATACAACCGAGTGCTATTGGTAACGACATATGAAATTGTGATCCTCCGTTTCTTCAGATTTTTTCTACGATATTCTTTCAAGTTGGAAAAGGCGGGCCATCAAGCGCACCCGCCGGGAACATAACGATATTCGTGGCGGTGCTCCATCCGCCGCCAAAAATATAATCACATTATTCTAACTTTATTCCGGACAGATGTCAAGTACCGCCAGCGCTTCGGCGGATTCTTTTCTGGACAGGGCCGCCGCGCTGTACTATAATATAGACCATCCGGCATTCCGGCAAAGGGAGGGACCGCGCATGGCAGCGCTCCGGTACATTCTGCTCGCAGCCGCCATCACGCTCACGCTCGCGCTGCTGGCGCATCTGTGTCTGCCCGCGCGCGCACCCATTCCCCGGCGCACGGGCCGCCGCGGCGGGCTTGGCATCGCGATTCTGACGGCGGTGTACGCCGTCGCAGCGTTCTGGAACCTCGGCTCCGCGCACGACCCGCAGCGGTTCTGCTCGTTCGAGGCGGGCGAATCCGCCGTGCTCGCGCTCGAGCGCGAGACTGCCATCGGCACCGTGTGGTACTACCCCGGCCTGTCTACAGGCGAGTATGCCCTCGCCTATTCGACCGACGGCGTGACCTTCACGCCCGCCGGCACGATGCCGCAGGGCTATGCCGACCTCTTCAAATGGCTCCAGCCGCAGACGGCTGACACCGCACCCGCGACGGCGGCCTACGTCCGCATCACGGCGAGCGCACACATGGAGCTCGGCGAGCTCGCGCTCTATGACCTGCAGGGTGACCGCATCGGCGTGCGCGCCATCACCGGCCCCACGGACGCGGACGCCCTCTGTGACGAAGCGGGCACCGTGCCCGCTGCGTCCACGTACTACAACAGCACGTATTTTGATGAGATCTACCACGCGCGCACGGCCTATGAGCACCTGCGCGGCGTGTATCCGTATGAAGTCTCGCACCCGCCGCTCGGCAAGGAGATCCTCGCGCTCGGCATCGTGCTCTTCGGCATGACGCCATTCGGCTGGCGCTGCATGGGCGCGCTCTTCGGCGTGGCCATGCTGCCATTGATGTGGGACCTGCTGCGCCGGATGTTCCGCGACGACCGCGTGGCCCTGTGTGGCGCGGCACTGCTGGCGTTCGACTTCATGCACCTGACGCAGACGCGCATCGCGACCATCGACAGCTTCGCAACGTTTTTTATCCTGCTCATGTACCTGTTTTTGTACCGGTACTTCACGGAGGGCAAGCTGCGCCACCTCGCCGCCTGCGGCGTCACGTTCGGCATCGGCGCGGCCACAAAGTGGACGTGTCTCTACGCCGGGGCGGGTCTCGGCGTGCTCTGGGCGCTGCACTGGGTGTTTCAGGGCGTGCAGGCGCACCGGGACGGTGACGGCCGCCGGTATGCGCGCAGGCTGCTGGGCAACATCGGCTTCTGCCTCGTGTTTTTCGTGCTCGTGCCGGGCATGATCTACTATGCAAGCTATTACCCCTACGGCGCGGCGCGCGGCCTGCACGGCGCGGGCATGTACTTCACGCGCGAATACGCCGCCATCGTGCTGGAAAACCAGCGCTTCATGTTCACGTATCACGCGGGCCTTGTCGCCACGCATCCGTATTCCTCGCGCTGGTGGCAGTGGCTGCTCGACCTGCGGCCGATCCTCTACTACCTGTCGTATGGCGACGGGACGGTGTCGACCATCGGCGCGTTCGTCAACCCTCTGCTGTGCTGGGGCGGGCTGCTGGCGCTGCCGGTGCTCGCGTACCGCGCATGGAAGCGCGACCGCACGGCGCTGTTCCTTCTCATTGGCTATCTGGCGCAGGTGCTGCCGTGGGTGTTCATCTCGCGCCTGACGTTCGAATACCACTACTTCGCGGCGACGCTCTTTCTCGTGCTCGCGCTCGGGTACGTGTTCGACCGGCTGCGGCAGCGCGGCTATCTCGGCATCGTGTATGCCTTCACGGCGGCAAACGGCGTGCTCTTCGCGCTGTTTTACCCCGTGCTCACGGGTGTGACGATCCCGCGCGACTACGCATGGAATGTGCTCAAATGGCTCCCGGACTGGCCATTTTAACACCGGGAAATTTCAGAAATCGAGGTACTGTATATGATTGCGATCGGATGTGACCACGGCGGCTTTGCCCTCAAGCAGGAGGTCATGCGCCATCTGGACGAGCTGGGCCTTGCCTATAAGGACTTCGGCACCTACAGCGAGGAAAGCTGCGACTACCCCATCTACGGCGAGGCTGTGGCCCGCGCGGTCGCGGCCGGAGAGTGCGAGCGCGGCATCCTCATCTGCGGCACCGGCATCGGCATCTCCATCGCCGCCAACAAGGTCAAGGGCATCCGCGCCGCCCTGTGCGGCGACTGCTACTCCGCCGAGATGACCCGCCGCCACAACGACGCGAACATCCTCGCCATGGGTGCGCGCGTGCTCGGTCCGGGCCTCGCGCTCAAGATCGTGGACACGTTCCTGACCACGGACTTTGAGGGCGGCCGCCACGCGCGCCGCATTGCCCTCATCAGCGACATTGAAAACCGCGGCTGACGCCGCCTGACCCAAAGGAGGTGTGCCGATGCGCGCCCATCGCAACGACGTTTACCGCGCCCGGCGCAGCCGGGGCAAGGCCTGGCCGGTAATCCTGTGGATCCTCGCCGGGCTGATCGTGCTGGCCGTCATTCTCTTCTACGCCGGCCAGAAATACATCGTCTATGACAGCGACGGCTCCCTGCACGTCGTCTTCCCCATCATGGAAACGCCCGCCCCTGTGACCGAGGACGGCCAGCCTGAGACGGTCGACACCGAGCTCGTGCTCGAGGACCCGGACTACTCCGGCATCGTCTCCGATGCGGGCAAGGGCCTCACCGAGCTGCACGCGCAGTATCTGACGGCTGACAAGATCACGGCCGACGGGCTCACGCGCGCGGCCTCCGCCGTCAAGGCGGCGGGCGGCAACGCCCTCGTGCTGCAGATGAAGGCCCCCGGCGGCACGCTGAGCTGGAAGTCCGGTGTCTCGGACGCCGCGGCCTACGGCGTCAACGGCACGGCCGAGCTCGCCGACGCGATCCAGACCGTCAAGGGGCAGAACATCTACCTCGTCGCCGTCGTGAGCACGTGCGTCGACACGCTCATGGCCGAGCGCTACGCCGCCACCGCGCTGCAGACCGCGTCCGGCAGCGCGTATATCGACGGCTCCGGCGGCTGGGTCGACCCGTACAACACGTTCATCCGCACGTACCTCGTCAGTCTCTGCAAGGAGCTGCACGATCTGGGCTTTGACGAGGTTGCGTTCTCGTACCTGCAGCAGCCGCTCGCGGCCACGGAGCTCAAATATGCGTCTCAGAGCGGCACGCCCTCGCGCACGGATGCGGTGGTGTCGCTGGCAAAGTATCTGCGCGCGAACCTGACCGCCACGGGCCTGCGCGTGAGCGCGATCGTGAGCGCGGACTCCATCCTGCAAAGCAGGGCCGCGCAGTCCGGGCAGGACATGGCGGTGTTCCCGAAGCTGTTTGACCGCGTGTGCGTGTTCGCCACGACCGACAACGTCTCCACGCTCCAGAACGCCATCGCGGCCGACAGCAGCTTTGACGCGGCGACACGTTTTGTCCCGTTTCTAGCTCAGGCGCCGGACAGCGGCAGCTACGTCACCACCGGCTGAGCCAAGGCGGGGAAACGCACGCAAACACCCAACCATCCCCGCCGCCAATATCGGCAGCACGGGCGGAATATCGGCGAAAAAACGGTGTGGCCTCTCCGGTCACACCGTTTGGATTTTTTGCAGCCAAGCCGGCACACGAAACATCGTGCATTGGCCGATTGCAGTTCAGTTCTCAGCATCCAGATAGTCCCACAAATTCATGGTTCCTCCGTCCTCTTCATCGTTCAACCCGTAATCCCGAAACGTCATCCTTGTCATGCCCGTTGTTTTGTCGACATAGAAGTACTCATGCGCGCCTGTATAACTGCGAAACATCACGACATACTCGGAGTCCGTTTCATCGTATCTTACCACATACATAATCTCCGGGAGTTCTTCTGCTATACTCCAGTCATACATTTTGTGGCAATAGTTGTTTACGCCTTCATAGGCCATATCTTCCGTTATTGTTTGCTCCGGCGCAGCGGTGCTCTCCGGTGGGACAGTGCTCTCCGGCGCAGCAGTGCTCTCCGGCGTGACAGTGCTCACAACCGCCGGCGCAGGCGAATGATCGGCAGGTGTATCTTTTGCGCCGCAGCCCGGCAGCATTGTGACCACAGTCACCGCGGCAATCATGCAGCAAATTTGTTTTTTCATAGCTTCCTCCCAAATTCCGGTTTTCTCTGTAGATTCTAGATTATCACATTTTCTTAAAAATGGCAACAGCCACAGTGGCACGAACCACTGTGGCTGTTTTCTGTCTGATACGCAGTGTATCTTACTGCTTCGGCTGCTTGACGGCAAACACGTGCATCGCCATGCCGAGCCCCGTCACGCCGCAGAACACGCGGTGCATGACGCGCGCCTGCTTCGGGCCGATCTTCTTGGCCGCGGCGTGCGTGTAGTTCAGGCCGAGGATGCCCGAGCCGATGACCGAGCCGCTGACGACGGACGGCACGTCCGCCCGGCCGGTCGCAAACGCCTGCACCGTGTGCACGCCCGCGCCGAGGCACAGCAGCCCCGCGCCCGCGCCGTGGATGAGCATGCGCAGCTTGTAGTGTGCCTTGCCCCACTTCGTGTGCTTGAGCACGGCCTCCGCGCCGTCGACAGCGTAGCCCGCCACGCCGATCCACGGCCAGATCTTCTGGTACTTGCCGAGGGTATTCATGATCTTGCAGTTACATTTTTTCATTCCTGTATGCCTCCTGAGTATCCTTTTTGATTGTTATCTGCAGCCCGGCGCGCAGCCGGGACAGGGCTTCGGGGTCATTTTCCACCTCGCGCGTGACGAGCACGACGAGCTGCGCGTCCGTGCAATCGCTCACCGCCGCCAGACAGGCGAGCAGCCGCAGCGTCGCCGCCGCGTACTGCACGGGAAAGACCACATCGCGGTCGTCGAGCGCGTCCATGCCGTGCCGCCAGACGATTGCCTGCGCGAGGCATATCTGCTGCACGTCCGTCAGCCGCGGCGGCGGGCAGATATCCAGCGCGGCCACGCGCCGCAGCAGTTCGGGCCAACGGGCATCGAGCGGTTCCGGCGACGCGAACGCCGCCGCCAGCGCCGCCGGCGCCATTGGCTCGAGCGCGGCATCGACTGTCACCGCCGGTACATTTCCGGCCGCCAGCGCCGCGATGCGGTGCCGGTCAAGCAGAAGCTGCGCCGCGCGCGCGAAAGCGAGCGCCGCCGCAAGATTTGCATACGCCGTGCGCCCCGGCCGCGCCAGCAGCGCCAATATCCGGTCGCGCACCGCTGTGACCGCAGCAGTCAGCCGCCGCTCACGCGCGCCGGGCACATAGCCGTCGTCCGGCAGCAGCATGGAGGTGAACCGCAGCGGCACAGAACGCTCCAGCAGCCGCCGCGCGGCCTCCGGGCACGCGGGCGAGAGTCCCTGCTCCACCCGGTCGCACAGCAGCACCTCCCAGCGCGGAAAGTCCCGGCACGTGCGGCACAGGCTCTGCTCGCCAAGAGTACGCTGCAGCTCGCACAGGCCGTCCGCGCACAAGAACGGGCAGCGCCCGTCCGTCTGTGCAAAGTACGTATCGCCCTCGCTGTCCACGCGCAGCACGCGCCGCAGCTTTGCCGCCAACGGATGCTGCAGGCGCAGGTAGGCGTCCTGCGCGTCCGGATCGACGACGATCTCCCACGCGGCGCAGCACGTCTGCGGGCACGCCCCGGCCAGGCACCGGAACGCGGCATAGTCATCGGATCGGGTCTGGTACATGGCGGCCTCCTCGCGCATTTTTGTCTATTGTAACACATCGCACGCCGCAGGAAAAGGGACGTTTCCACACTCCGTGCGCAAAAAACAGACGGACACCGAAATGTCCGTCTGTCTGTCATTTGGTTGACCGGCCGGCAGCTTACTGCTTGACCAGATCCATGAGGTTGATGATGCCGCGCGGGCAGATCTCAGCGCAGTGGCCGCAGCCGACGCACTTGTCATAGTCGATCGTGGACACGAAGTTCTCGATCTTGATCGCTTCTGCCGGGCACTCACGCTGGCACTTCATGCAGCCGATGCAGCCGACATCGCAGATCTTGCGCGTGACGGCGCCCTTGTCCTGATTGCGGCAGCCGACAAGCACAGCCTGCTTATACGGCACCTTCTCAATGATCTTCTTCGGGCAGGCATCGGCGCAGGCCATGCAGCCGACGCACTTGTCGCGGTCGACCTTGGCAACACCGTTGACGATGTGCATCGCGCCGAACTTGCAGGCCTTGGCACAGTTGCCGAGACCGATGCAGGCGAAGCGGCACTCCTTGTTGCTCTTGCCGCCGAACAGCATGGCAGCCTGGCAATCCTGGGGCCCTTTGTAGTTGAAGCGCTTGACGGCGACGCCCTCCGCGCCGGAGCACGGCACGAACGCGACCATCTTCTCCTCCGCACCGGCGGAGACGCCCATGATTTCCGCGATCTTGTCGGCGGCAGCCTGACCGCCGGCAACGCAGCAGTTGACCGGAGCCTGACCCGCCGCGACTGCAGCGGCATAACCGTCGCAGCCGGGGTAGCCGCAGCCGCCGCAGTTGGCGCCGGCGAGGCACTCACGCACGGCCTCCTGCTTGGGGTCGACTTCCACATAGAAGATCTTGGCGGCGAACGCCAGCAGCGCGCCGAAGATGGCGCCCATAGCGCCGAGGACGGCGATACCTTCGAGAATCAAAGTAAAGTTCATATTCACGCCCTCCTTAGCCGATCTTCATGCCGGAGAAGCCCATGAAAGCCAGGGCCAGCAGACCGGCGGAGACGAGGCAGATCGGGAAGCCCTCAAAGCTCTCCGGATAGTCGGCAAACTCGAGCTTCTCGCGCACGCTTGCGAACAGGCAGATGGCGAGCATGAAGCCGAGGCCACCGAACACACCGTAGACCACGCTCTGCACAAAGCCGAAGCTGTACTGCGTGTTGAGCAGCACGACGCCGAGCACGGCGCAGTTGGTGGTGATCAGGGGCAGGTAGATGCCGAGCGCGGAGTACAGGGACGGGATGGACTTTTTGAGGAACATCTCGATGAACTGCACGAGCGCGGCGATGACGAGGATGTAAGCGATCGTCTGCAGAAAGCCCAGGCCGAGCTTGACGAGCAGGCAGTTGACAAGCCAGCAGATGGCGGACGCCAGACCCATGACGAACGTGACGGCGAGGCCCATGCCGGCGGCGGTGTCGATCTTGCTCGAGCAGCCGAGGAACGGGCAGCAGCCGAGGAACTGCGAGAAGATGAAGTTATTCGTCAGCACGGCGCTGAGGATGATGGCAAAAATACTGGTCGTAGAACTCATGTTATGCCGCCTCCTTTTCCTGCGCTGCGAGCGCTTTTTCCTTGGCTTCCTTCTTCTCGGCGGACTTGCGCAGCGCGTACTGCATCAGCGCGATCAGGCAGCCGAGGGTAATGAAGCCGCCGATCGGGAGCGTGAGCACGAGCGCGCCGTACTCGGACGGGAAGATCTGAATGCCGTTGCCGGTGCCGATGACACCGTCGATGGTGTTGAAGATACCGGTGCCGAACGAGCCCTTGCCGAGCAGCTCACGAATGACACACATGGCGATGAGCACGAGCGTGTAGCCGAGGCCCTGGAAGATGCCGTCGAAGAACGACGGGCCGACGGGGTTTTTCTGGCAGAACGCTTCGGCGCGGCCGATGATGATGCAGTTGACGACGATCAGCGGGATGAACACGCCCAGGGACGCGCTCAGCGCGGGAACGTAAGCCTGCAGCACCAGATCGACAATGGTGACGAAGCTGGCGATGACCAGCACGAAGATGGCCAGACGGATATCGTTCGGAATGACTTTGCGGATGAGGGAAATGACCACATTGCAGCAGGTCAGAATGACGAGCACGGACAGGCCCATGCCGATGCCGTTGAAGAGGCTGGTCGTGATGGCCATGGTGGCGCACATACCGATGAGCTGCACAAGAACCGGGTTGTTGGTAATGAGGCCTTCCTTGAACTGTTGTTTGATATTCATATTTCAGCCCTCCTTAACCCAGCGACTTGGCCGCGTTGATGACGGCCTGCACTTCGTTGACGACAGCGCGGGACGTGATCGTCGCGCCGGAGATGGCTTCGATGGTGCCCTTGTCCTTGGTCAGGGCAAGGCCGTCGCCCTGACCGACCAGGTGGTCGCGCCAGGCGCCTTCATTGGTGTCCGCCGCCTTGGCACCGAGACCGGAAGTCTCGGAGTGCTTGGTGACGTACACGCCGGTGCAGTTATAATCGCTGTCGAGGCCGACGACCATGGTGATCATGCCCTGCGCGCCGGAGAACGTAGTCTCGGCGACGTAGCCGATCTGCTGGCCGCCGGTGGTGGCGGTGCTGAGCTTGGTGATGGTGCCGTCGTTCTCAAAATTGGCCTGCTCGGAATAGTCGTCGGCCTGGAGGACGTTGGCGTATGCTTTGTTGGTCGTCTCGACCGCGCGCATGGCAATGGTGTCTTTCGTCACCTCATAAACGAGGCCGAGGGCCAGCGCCATGATGGCAGACACGGCAAAGAGCACGAGCGCAAGCTTGATGATCTGGCCGCCGCCGGATTTCTTTTCAATCTTTTCAGCCATTTGCAGCAGCCTCCTTTGCTTCTTTCTTCGCAGCCTTTGCAGCAGCCTTCTTGGCCTTGACGTCCTCGCGGCTGACGCCGAACTGACGGCGCTGGGTGTGCTTGTCGAACATCCACGCGCAGCAGTTCATGATGAGGATGGCAAAGGAAACGCCCTCCGGGAAGCCGCCGAACACGCGGATGAGCACGGTCAGCGCGCCGCAGCCGACGCCGTAGATGATGCGGCCGGGAGCGGTGACGGGGCTGGTGCTGTAGTCGGTCGCCATGAAGAAGGCACCGAGCAGCAGGCCGCCGGACAGGAGGTTGTCGAGCATCCACTCGACGTGGGTATAGCCGCCGCCATTTTTGCTTCCAAAGATGAGCGTCAGCAGGGCGACGGAGCCGATGAACGACACGGGGATGTGCCAGGTGATGACCTTGCGGCACAGCAGGTACACGCCGCCGATGAGCAGCGCGAGCGCGCTGACCTCGCCGAGGCAGCCGGGCATGGTGCCGAGGAACATGGACTTGAAGGTGTAGTACTGCGGCAGCGCCTCGCCGGCCTTCATGTAGCTGAGCGGGGTGGCCATGGTGGCGGCGTCCGCACCGACGACGGACGTCAGGCTGCTGGGCACGACCCAGGTGGTCATGAACAGCGCGTAGGAAGCGAGCAGGAACGCACGGCCGGCGAGCGCCGGGTTGAGGAAGTTCTTGCCGATGCCGCCGTAGAGCTGCTTGACGACCACGATGGCGAAGAACGCGCCGATGATCGGCATCCACCACTTGCAGTTGGCCGGCAAGGTGTACGCGAGCAGGATGCCCGTGACCACGGCGGACAGGTCGCCGATGGAGTCGGGCTTTTTCATGAGCTTGCGGTAAGCCCACTCAAAGAACACGCACGACACGATGGACACGGCCAGCGGGATGAGCGCCTGCGCGCCGAACTGCCACACGCCGACACACAGAGCCGGGAGCAGGGCGATGATCACGTCGAGCATGATCTCGCGGGTGCCGCGCTTGGCGCGCACCTGAGGCTGGTAGGCAGCGTCAAAGGTAAATTCTTTCGGTGTCATTTCGTTTCAGCCTCCTTTGCAGCGGCTTCCGCGCGGGCCTTTTCTTCAGCTGCACGGGCGGCGAAGAGGAGCTTTGCGGTCTTGAAGGTATGGGTCAGGGGCAGACGGCCCGGGCAGTTGTACGAACAGCTGCCGCACTCGAAGCAGTCGAGGATATGGTACTTCTGCATGTTCTCGAAGTCGCGGTTCTGATAGTACTTATACATGTACAGCGGCTCGAGCTTCATCGGGCAGACGGTCAGGCACTTGCCGCAGTGGATGCACGTCGGGTTCTCGACGGAGCGGTCTTCCTTATCGGTGAAGAACAGGATACCCGCGGTGCCCTTGATGTTGGGCGCCTCGAGATTCGTAGCGATCAGGCCCATCATGGGTCCGCCGAGGACGATCTTCTTCGGCTCGACGACGAAGCCGCCGCACTGCTCGACGATGTAGCTGAATGGGGTGCCGAAGCGGCACTGCAGGTTGTAGGACTTATCGCCCATGGCGCTGCCGGCGACGGTGAGGACACGCTCGATGCTGGGCATGCCTTCGTAGCAGGCACGGTAGATGGCATACGCCGTCTGGGTGCTGATGACGTTGCAGCCGACGCCGGACGGCAGGCCGCCGGGCTTGACCTCACGGTTCGTGATGGCCTTGATCTGCATCTTCTCGGCGCCCTGGGGGTACTTGACGTTCTCCGGCACGATCTCCACGCCGTACTGCGCGGGGTTCTTGGACAGCAGCAGGTCGATGGCGTCCTGCTTGTTCTTCTCGATGCCGTAGTAAGCCTTGTCGAGGCCGGACGCGATGCGCGCCAGCTCGATGCCCTTGAGCAGCTCCTCGGGGTGGTTCTTCATGGTCAGGTGGTCGCCGTTGAGGTACGGCTCGCACTCTGCGCCGTTGATGATGAGGGTATCGACCTTGCCAAGGCCGCCGCGGATCTTGAACGCAGTCGGGAACATGGCGCCGCCGTGGCCGACGATACCGGCCTCGCGGATGCGCTCGAGGATGGCCTCAGGATCCTTCATCTGCTCGGGCGTCAGGGGCGCGAGATCCGTGCAGGGGGTGTCCTGGAAGTCATTTTCGATCACGATCGCGGGGATCATATCGCCCAGGGGGTGGGGTCTCGGCTCAATAGCGATCACCTTGCCGGAGACCGTCGCGTGAATGGGCGCGGAGACGGGTGCCGGATTGTCAGCGATCTTCTGACCCATCTTCACATAATCGCCCACCGCGACCAGCGGTTTGCAGGGTGCGCCGATATGCTGCATCATCGGGAGCACGACCTGCGGCGGAGGCGCAATGACGGTCACCGGAACGTCCGGAGCCTTCATGTAGTTGGGATGAACTCCGCCATGAAACTTAAAGGGCATTTGCATCACCTCTCTATTTTTTGACCCACATATATTAGCACACCAGCCTAACTTCGTCCACCAAAAATGGCGGAAAAACATCAAATTGTACTAATTTAAATATTAACGAACCTGCAAAAATGCTGACAAATCCAACATTTCCGGAAACTTTGCAACATTTTGTGCATATTGGCGGGATTTCTCGCCCTTCCGGCGCGCCGGGCGGAAAAAAATTCTGTGTTCGGGACTTAACAAGCGGGGAAAAATCCTGTAAAATAGATAGCAAATGCTCTGCCGGCGCCGCCGGCGGCAAAAGGAGGCCACGTTATGCTGACACCCTGGGCGGATACGCTCGACCGCGCGCAGCCCCTGCCGGAGTATCCCCGGCCGCAGATGGTGCGCGACAGCTACCTGAATCTCAACGGCCCGTGGAGCTACGCGATCACGACGAGCGCGCAAAAGCCCGCGCAGGCCGACGGCACGATCCTCGTGCCCTTCTCGCCCGAGAGCGAGCTGTCCGGTGTGGGACGCGTCCTGCAGCCGGAGGAATACCTGTGGTACATCCGCACGGTCACGCTGCCGGACGGGTTCAATGTCGGCCGTGTACTGCTGCACTTCGGCGCGGTCGATCAGATCGCGACCGTGTGGTGCAACGGCGTGGAGCTGACCACGCACACGGGCGGCTACCTGCCGTTTACGGTGGACATCACCGAGGTGCTGGCCAAGGAAAACACGATCCTTGTGTGCGTGCGCGACGCGACGAACAAGTCCCAGCTCCCGCGCGGCAAGCAGACGCTGCACCCGCACGGCATCTGGTACACGCCGCAGAGCGGCATCTGGCAGACAGTCTGGCTCGAGAGCGTGCCGCAGAACTATATCCATTCCCTGCGCGTGACCCCGCTGTTCGACGCGCATCAGGTGGAGATCACCGTCGAGGGCACCGGCCAGTGCATGATCGATCTGGAGGGAAAGCGCTTCACGTTCCCGGCGGGTGTGCCGGCGCACGTGCCGGTGCAGTCGTTTCGCCCCTGGTCGCCGGAGCACCCGACGCTCTACCCCTTCAGCGTGACGCTCGGGGACGACACGGTCTACAGCTACTTTGCCATGCGCAAGTGCAGCGTCGAGACGGACAAGGACGGCGTGCGCCGCCTGTTTCTCAACGGCAAACCGTATTTTCACAACGGCCTGCTCGATCAGGGCTACTGGCCGGACGGGCTCTACACCGCGCCGAGCGACGACGCGCTCATCTATGACATCCAGCTGGCCAAGGACATGGGCTTCAACATGCTGCGCAAGCACATCAAGGTCGAGTGCGACCGCTGGTACTATCACTGCGACCGGCTGGGCATGCTCGTCTGGCAGGACATGCCCTGCGGCGGCAGGCGCTACGACCCGCTCATCGTCTCGACCCCGCTCGTGACGGGCTGGCACCTCGACGACAGCTGGTATCCCCTCTTCGGCCGCACGAACGTGACGGCGCGCAAAGCGTTTTTGAACGAGCTGCGCGACATGGTCACCACGCTCTACAACCACCCGTGCATCGCCGTGTGGGTGCCGTTCAACGAGGGCTGGGGTCAGTTTGACAGCCAGACGGCCGTGCAGGTCATCCAGTCCGTGGACAAGACCCGCACGATCGACCCGGCCAGCGGCTGGCACGACCAGGGCTTCGGCGATGTGCGCAGCCTGCACGTGTATTTCCAGAAGTACAGGTTCCAGCCCGATAAGCTCGGCCGCGCCACGCTGCTGTCGGAGTTCGGCGGCTATGTCCACCGCGTCGAGGGCCACGCCATCGGCGGCAAGAGCGTCGGCTACAAGACGTGCGACGCCCCGCTCTCGCTCGAGTATGCGCTCCAGGCGCTCTATGACGAGCAGATCCGCCCCGCCATCGCGCAGGGCCTCAGCGCCGCGGTGTACACGCAGCTGAGCGACGTGGAGCACGAGCTCAACGGCCTCGTGACCTATGACCGCAGCATCGTGAAGCTCCCGGTGCAGACGCTGCACAAGATCTTTTATATCGAAAACGAATAAACAAAACCGCCCGCTGCGATCGCAGCGGGCGGTTCGTTTTTTGGATTTGGGCGCGTGCCTTAGTACGCAACGCCCCAGTAGATCATGCACTTGGCGGGCTTGCCGCACACGGGGCACACGTCGTCGAGGTGCTCCTGCTCGAACGGGATGCAGCGGCTGGACATGCCGGCCTTGTCCTTCATCTCGAGCTCGCAGGCAAGGTCGCCGCACCACATGGTCTTGATGAAGCCGCCGTTTTTCTCCTGCAGCTCCTTGGCCTCGGCCAGCGAGTGCGCGGCATAGGTGTGCTCGTCGAGGTTGCGCTTGGCCTTGTCGAACAGGCCCTGCTGCACGGTCTCGAGCAGTTCGGGGATGCGCGCCTCGAGCTCGTCGAGCGCGACGGTGATCTTCTCGCCGTTGTCGCGGCGGACGGCGACGCAGTGGCCGGCCTCGATGTCCTTCGGGCCGATCTCGACGCGCAGCGGCACGCCCTTCATCTCCCAGTTGGCGAACTTCCAGCCGGGGCTGTTGTCGCTGAAGTCGCCCTGCGCGCGCAGACCGGTGGCCTTCAGGCGCGCGACGAGCTCCTCGGCCTTCTCGGTCACGCCGGGCTTGTGCGCCGCGATGGGCAGCACGATGACCTGGATCGGCGCGATGTGCGGCGGCAGGACGAGGCCGCTGTTGTCGCCGTGGGTCATGATGATGCCGCCGATCAGACGCGTGGAGACGCCCCAGGACGTCTGGAAGGGGTTGACCTTCTGGTTGTTCTTATCCGTATAGAAAATGTCGAACGCCTTGGCAAAGCCGTCGCCGAAGAAGTGGGACGTGCCCGCCTGCAGGGCCTTGCGGTCGTGCATCATGCACTCGATCGTATAGGTCGCCTCGGCGCCGTTGAACTTTTCCTTGTCGGTCTTCTGGCCGCGCGTGACCGGCATGGCCAGCACGTTCTCGCAGAAGTTGGCATACACATTGAGCATGCGCTCTGTCTCCTCGCGGGCCTCCTCGGCTGTGGCGTGCATGGTGTGGCCCTCCTGCCAGAGGAACTCGCGGTGGCGCAGGAACGGACGGCTCGTCTTTTCCCAGCGCAGCACGCTGCACCACTGGTTGTACATCTTCGGCAGATCGCGCCAGGAGTGGATGATGTCGTGGAAGTGCTCGCAGAACAGCGTCTCAGACGTCGGGCGGATACAGTAGCGCTCCTCGAGCTTCTCACTGCCGCCCATCGTGACCCACGCGCACTCCGGCGCGAAGCCCTCGACGTGGTCCTTTTCCTTCTGCAGCAGGGATTCCGGGATCAGCATCGGCATATAGACGTTCTCTGCACCGGTCTTCTTGAATTCCGCATCCATCAGACGCTGAATATTTTCCCAAATGGCGTAACCGTACGGACGGTAGATAAACATGCCCTTGATCGAGGAATAGTCGATCAGCTCTGCCTTTTTGCAGACATCCGTGTACCACTGGGCAAAATCGACCTCCATATCGGTGATCTGTTCAACTTTCTTTTCTTTGGCCATAGCCTGCCTCATCCTTTCGAAGCTGCCGCAGCGCGCCGGAAGACGCCGTTGCGCAGCGATACCAATATACCATAATAATTTAACCCATTTTCACACGCCTGTCAAGCCTCAGCATACTATGGAGCAGGATTCTTTCCCCGAAGGAGGCCGTTTCCCTTGCGACTCACC
>ERZ837487.2883-NODE-2883-length-16648-cov-18.410655_pt1 | contig 16648 bp, 13 predicted proteins | sample MGYA00519911_ERZ837487 | MGnify/ENA primary metagenome ERZ837487 (study PRJEB31850, sample SAMEA3708818) | human gut metagenome | biome: human gut; feature: human-associated habitat; material: faeces | place: China | collected 2014 ...
ACCGTGCTCAGCTGGAACAGCAGCGTGCCGAAGCCCTGCTGGATTCCTACACGGAGCAGCGCCGCCTGACGCATGAGTTCACCAACCACATGAGCGCACTGAGCGCGTTGCTGGAGCAGGGCGACCTTGCCGGGGCACAGAAGTATCTGGCCGGGGTCAGCAAGGCGGTGGCATCGGCCACGACCATCATGAACACCCACAACCCGCTGCTGGATTCCATCCTGAGCAAAAAGTATGAGGAAGCGGCCCAAAAGGGCGTGACGGTCTACTTTGACCTGTGCGACCTGAAGGACCTGCCCTTTGACGGCACCGATATGGTCATCGTGCTGTCCAACCTTCTGGACAACGCCGTCCGTGCGGCGGCGGACGCCCTGCCGCCGGAGGTGTATGTGCGCATCCGCAAAACGCAGGACGAATACCTGCTTTCGGTGCGCAACCGCGTGCAGGAAAATCTGGAACTCACAGAGGACGGCCAGCTGCCCCGCAGCACAAAGCGGGAGCCGGGCCACGGTATGGGCCTGCTGAATGTGCAGGAGGTGCTGGCGCGTTACGGCGCAGAGTACACGGTCAGCTGCCGGGACAAATGGTACCGGTTTACCTGTTCCTTACCGGTCGGGCCGACCGGCAATTCGTGACATCCGGACCGTCAAATCATGACAAATTGAATGTCACAATAACGCAACTGTGCTATACTTTTCTCAGTAAAGGCGACCTCCTGCACCGGCAGAGAGTCTTGCGGCTGAGGAAACTCAGGGGCGCTCGGGCGGTGTTCAGTGACAAGAGCGGCGGTGCGTGTAAGCTGCTCTTCCTTCCCTTTGCTTTTCCACTGCGGGCGGTATGTCGGCAGTGCGCCTGACGGGGCTTTCGACGGCGGTTCTTTGGGGATTGCTGTTCATAAAAGTCCATCAAGTTTTTCACGTCGCATTTTTTGCCACGGAGAGAGTTCCGTCAGTTTTTTGAAAAAAGATCAGGGCCTGCTGCACCAACCGGTACAGCAGGCCCTGATTTTTTATGGTCTTATTCCGGCTTTACCTGCAGCTCCTGCTCGCAGTAGATGCAGCGGTATTTGCCGTTGGAGCTCAGCTCGAAGATCTGGTCGCACTCTTCCTCAATGGAGGAGATGCAGCGGGGGTTTTTGCACCGCACGATGTTTACCAGACGCTTGGGGGGCTTGGGTTTTTCCTTGCGCACGGCCTTGCCGTTTTCGATGATGGTCACGCTGATGTTGGGGTCAAGGTAGGCCAGCACATCCAGATTGAGCCACGAAGCGTCGCCTTCCACCTTGATGATGTCCTTGCGGCCGCCCTCGGCCTTGCGGCTGCGGGCATTCTGGATCAGCGCCACGCTGGAGGTGTGGTTGCCCTTGATGCCCAGCAGGTCCATCAGGCCGATGGCCGTGCCTGCCTTGATGTGGTCGATCACAATGCCGTTCTGGATCTCGTCGATGTTCAGCATATCAGTTGCCCTCCTTCGGTGCCTTGGGGTCTGCAAGACCCAGCAGAGTCATGATCAGCGCCATGCGCACATACACGCCGTTCTGCACCTGCTCAAAATAAGCGGCGCGGGGGTCGTCGTCCACGTCCAGCGCGATCTCGTTGACGCGGGGCAGGGGATGCAGCACCGCCATATTGGGCTTGGCAAGGCTCATCTTCTCCTTGGTCAGGATGTAGCTGTTCTTCAGGCGGATGTAGTCCTCCTCGTTGAAGAAGCGTTCCTTCTGCACGCGGGTCATGTACAGGATGTCCAGCTCCGGCATGGATTCCTCCAGGCTGCGGGTCTCCTTGTACTGGATGCCGTTGGCTTCCAGCACGTCGGTGATGATGTAATCCGGCACGCGCAGCTCTTCGGGGCTGATGAGCACAAAGCGGATGTTCTTGCACCGCGCCATGGTCTTGATGAGGGAGTGCACGGTGCGGCCGAACTTCAGGTCGCCGCACAGGCCGATGGTCAGGTCATCCAGCCGACCCATGCGGCGGCGGATGGTCATCAGGTCGGTCAGGGTCTGGGTGGGGTGCTGGTGGCCCCCGTCGCCGGCGTTGATCACCGGGATGCGGGAGTAGCGGGACGCGCGCAGCGGTGCGCCCTCCTTGGGGTGGCGCATGGCGGCGATGTCCGCATAGCAGGACACCACGCGGATGGTGTCGGCCACGCTTTCGCCTTTGGTAGCGCTGGACACGTTCTCGCTGGGGAAGCCCAGCACATGTCCGCCCAGATTCAGCATGGCGGCCTCAAAGGAGAGGCGGGTGCGGGTGGAAGGCTCGTAGAACAGGGTGGCCAGCTTTTTGTGGGCAGCCACCTCCTGATACGCGGCCGGGTCTTCGCAAATACGGTCAGCAAGGTCCAGCAGGGACGTAATTTCCTGCTGGGAGAAATCCAACGGGTCGATCAGATGACGCATGGGCATAATACCTCCGTTAAAGTAGTTTGCGTAAGATGGAAAAATCAAAGAAGTTCGTGTAGTAGCTCAGCGAGCGCATCACCGGCTTACACAAACGATTGAAACATACTTCATCCAGCAGCAGCATGGCTTCGCCCGGGGCCAGACGCATGGCCGAGCGGATGCCGTCGTCACCGCAGCTGGCTTTCAGGTGAGCGACGTTGGAAGTGACCTGCTGGTGGCACTCCCGCTCCAAAATTTCGAACACATCGCCGGTCAGGTCGATGCGGGTGTAGTCCCGTCCGCTGAACAGGGCGCGGGGCAGGTAGTCGATGGAGTAGATCACCGGGGTAGTGTCGGCGAGGATGCGCTTTTTGATGCAGATCACCTCGTCACCCGGCTCGATCTCAAGGTTGCGGGCCAGCTCTTCGCCTGCGCGGACAGGATACACCTGAATGCCGTCTGCATGGGGGTAGCTGCCAAAGCTGCGGATCAGCGGATAGTATTCCAGCTTCTGGTCCAGGCGGCTGCGCAGGCCCAGCACGGTGCGGTTGACTACCGTGCCGATGCCGCGCACACGCTCCACATAACCGGCGCGTTCCATTTCGCTCAGCGCATCGCGGATGACAGTGCGGCTCACGCCCAGCTCGGCGGCAAGGTCCACCTCGGCGGGCAGACGGTCGGCCCGGGCATAGCGCCCGGTGCGCAGCTCATCGAGCAGGCTTGCGACCACACGGTCGCTGATCACGGCGCCGCCCAGCCGGCTGGACGAGGCAAGTGCAGAATCTTTCATGGTTTGGTTTCCTCCGTTCACAGGCGGGGTCTTTGCCCCTGCCGGGACTTTCCCGGGGTTTTCGGGCAGCATCCGGCGCAAAATGACCACCGCCGACCTGCCGCATAAAGCCCTTCACTTTATTATAACATAAATTGACATTTAGAAAAGCGTCATTTATACTGGAATCCGCAGAAAAGTACGATTTTATTTTGGAGGGGATTGCAAGATGGAACTTCTTTTGCACAAGTTCGGCGGTCAGCCCGCCTGCCCGCCGGTGCCAGTCACGCTGCGCCGCTGTACCCCGGACGAGGCTCCGGCGGTATATGCGCTGCAAAACGAGGTGCACGCCGCCATGCCGCATCCGGAGTGGTTCGTGCCGAGCACGCAGGAAGAGATCACGGAGTACATCACAAACAGCCTGTGCATCGGCGCGTGGCAGGGGCAGCGGCTTGGCGCGTACCTGACCTTCCATTACTGCGGGCAGGAACCGCAGAACTACGCGGCCTTTCTGGGCGTGCCCCGGCCGGAGTGGGAGCACTGGGCCAACGCCGACAGTGCTATCGTCTGCAGCGACTGGCGCGGCAACGGCCTGCAGCGCAAAATGCTGGAAGCCGCCCTGCCGCTTTTCCCGGCAACCATCACCCATCTTGGGGCCACCGTCAACCCGGAAAACCGCTACAGCCTGAACAACGCCCTGGCCTGCGGTTTTGCCATCCGCACCCGCCGGGAGATGTACGGCGGGTACGACCGGTATCTGCTGGAGAAGGAGCTGTAAGCCTGCATGAAAAAAGCATTCGCACTACGATTTGTGATGCGAATGCTTTTGTTATTGATCATTCTAAAAAGAGCACAAAAAAGAGCACAAAAAGCCTTCCCCCTGGGGGCTTTGGCGTTTTTTTACGCCGCCTGTAAATTCTGCCCCTTCTTCTGCAGCTTGTGCCGCACGATGAGCAGGCAGGTCAGGTGCACGGCTGCAGTCAGCACCCAGCTGATGGGATAGCTGATGTACAGCATGAAGGGGGTACGGTTCAGCTGGAACACAGTGGCGATCCACACCAGACGCAGCAGGCAGCTGCCCACAAAGCTCACCACCATGGGCAGCACGCTGTAGCCCAGTCCGCGCAGGCTGCTGGCCAGCGTATCCATGATGCCGCACAGCAGGTAGGTGCCGCAGATCACCCGCAGCCGCTCGTATCCGGCGGCAATGACCGCCTCGTCCGAAGAGTAGATGTGCAGCAGCTGATTGCCTGCCAGCGAAGCGCCGCCGCCCAGAACGATGCCGGTGACGACCGCGCACAGCAGGCAGTTGCGCATCACGCGGTCGAGGTTGTGGTACTTGCGCGCACCTATGTTCTGGCTGGTGAAGGTGACAGCCGCCTGTGCAAAGGCGTTCATAGCGGTATAGACGAAGTTTTCGAGGTTGGAAGATGCCGAGCTGCCCGCCACAACGGTGGAACCGAAGGAGTTGATGGCCGACTGGATGACCACGTTGGACAGGCTGAACACGGTGCTCTGCAGCCCGGCGGGCAGGCCGATGAGCAAAATCTGCTTCAGCGCGCCGCCGTGGAAGCCCAGCCGGTGCAGGTCAAGGTGCAGTGCGCCTTCTTCCTTCATCAGCATCCGGGTCACCATGCAGGCAGAGACGGTCTGGCTGATGATGGTGGCCAGCGCCACGCCCGCCACGCTCATGTGGAACCCGATGACGAACACAAGGTTCAGCACCACATTGATGATACCGGCAGCCGCCAGACAGTACAGCGGGCGCTTGGTGTCGCCCACGGCCCGCAGCAGGGCGCTGCTGAAGTTGTACAGCATGGTCATGGGCATACCGATGAAGTAGATCTTCAGGTACAAGGTGGAAAGGTCGATGACGTCCTCCGGGCAGCTCATCAGTTCCAGCAGACCCCGCGCGGCAAAAAAGCCCACAAAGGCCAGCGCCACGCCGCTGACAAGACCCAGCGTCACCGAGGTCTGCACCGTGTCCTGCACGCCCTGCTCGTCTTTGGCACCGAAGCACCGGGCCGCCACCACGTTGGCACCCAGCGAAAGCCCCACGAACAGGTTGACCAGCAAGTTGATGAGCGAACCGTTGGAGCCGACAGCCGCCAGTGCGGTACTGCCCGCAAAGCGGCCCACCACAACGACGTCGGCTGCGTTGAACAGCAGCTGCAGGATGCTGGACGCCGCCAGCGGAATGGAAAACAATATGATCTTCTGAAGCATCGGGCCGCTGGTCAGGTCGGCAGAACGGCTGGTGTGTGCCATGGGGAAATGCGCCTCCTTCTATGGTCTGCGCCGGAAAACGGCGGTATTCGGAAAAAACAGGGGAACCGAAGGCATATTATAACGCGCCGTGCTCAAAAATACAAGCGGCACCGCCGGAAAATCACAAATTTTCCCGGCAATGCCGCCAAATGAAGCAAAGTTATTCTGCCGTCAGGGTCTTCCAGTGTTCCGGCGCGGCAAAATCGGCTGTCTCGCCGTCGTCGGTGTACATCCGGTAGCTGGCCCTGCCGGAAGCATCCGGGCAGGCCCACAGGGTCAGCTCGCTTTCGTCCAACCGGGCGGTGCAGGCGGCGGGTTTTGCCACCGGTACGGCGTGTCCGGGGCGGACGAACAGCAGCACTTCATCCAGCGCGCAGTGCACATAGTGATGCCCGGCGTACAGCAGAGCTGTGTCGTAATCGTCCGCGCTGCGGATGCGGTAAACTTTCATGTCTTCAGGCAGGTAGACATGCCGCCCGGCGGCGTTCTGGGTGTAAACGGGGGCCAGCATCACGCCGCCGCCCAGCAGCAGCTGATCCTGCACCTCCCGGGCGTCCGGGTCATCCGGCCAGTCAAAGCCCAGCGGGCGGAAGTAACTGCCGTCCTCCAGCGCCGCCTTCATGAACTCACTATAAAGGTAAGGCAGCAGGGCATAGCGCAGGCGGATCATGTTGCGCATGGCGGGCAGCATCTCCGGAAAGCGGTAATACTCCTGTTCCCGCACACCGGCGGTGGCGTGGTTGCGCATGAGCGGGGTGAACAGGCCGAACTCCAACCAGCGCAGGGCGAGGTCCGGGGTGGTGTCGCCCGAAAAACCGCACAGGTCTGCACCGCTGTACAGGAAGCCGCACATCTGCACGTTCGGCATCATCTGGATGTTGGCCAGCAGCTGCGCCCATGTGGAGGTGTTGTCGCCCAGCCAGATGCCGCCCCAGCGATGGCTGCCGATAAAACTGGAACGGCTGTACAGCAGGGTGCGTTTGCCGGGGCGCAGGGTGCGGAAGGCATCTCCTGCCGCCCGGATCATGTTGCCGCCGTAGAGGTTGTGCACCCTGTCATGCCGCACCCGCTGACCGTTCAGGTCATGGTAGAAGCTGGCGTAGTCCTCCGGGCTGTTCATCAGCCCCATCGCACCGCCCACGACCTTGCCGAAAAACTCCAGCTGCTCGATGTTATCCTTCTGCCGCAGGTCTGCCATGGCATCCAGAAAGGCCCGCAGCCGGTCCGGCGAGTAAAACAGCGCCGGTTCGTTCATATCGTTCCAGAAGCCCTCGATGCCGCAGTCGGTCAGCAGCTTGTACTGTCGGCCGAACCACTCCCGCACCTCCGGGCGCAGAAAATCGGCAAAGTAGGCCTTGCCGGGCCACACCGCCGCCACAAAGGGGATGCCGTCGGCCTTGGTGCAGAAATAGCCCTTTTCCAGCCCTTCGGCGCAGACGGGGCTTTCCGGGTCGATGCGCACGCCCGCATCGATAATGGGCACCAGCCGGATGCCCTGCGCCTTCATCTCGGCAGCGAGGGCGGAAAGATCCGGAAACCGTTCCTTGTTCACCGTAAAATCGGCATAGTCCTGCATATAATCGATGTCCATCACAACCATGTCCAGCGGCAGGTCATGGTCTCGGTACTGCCGGGCCACCTCCCGCACATCCTCGGCAGTCTTGTAGCCCCAGCGGCTCTGCGCCAGACCGAAGGCCCACTTGGGCGGGATGTAGCTGCGCCCGATGAGCTGACGGAACTGCCGGGCGATGTCGTTCGGGCCGCTGCCGGTGAGCACATAGAGGTCGTAGTCCGGCGTCTCTGTAGAAAACCGCAGGGTACCGTAGGCCGTGTAGCCGATGTCGTAGGAAACTTTGCCCGGGAAATCGATGAAAAGGCCGAAGTCCTCCTGTCTGGCTCCGCCGTCGATGAGCAGAAAATTGTGTGCACCGTAGTAGGAACGCTTGTCCTCGCCGTGGTGGGACTCGTCGGTGTTGTTTGCAACGTAATGCCAGCCGCGCTTATTGATGCCGCGGGGCATCTCGCCCAGACCGTACACGACCGCATCCGGAGCCATCGCATAGCTCCACTCGCCGTCCGCTTCGGCGGTGAGGAAGGGCACAGCCCCTTCCGAAACGGGAAGTTCCTGCACCACACTGTCGGTGGGCAGGGGCGAACCAAAACGAAAACGCTGGATCATAGCGTAGCCTCCTTTTCTCATACTTACATCTTACGTCCGGAACCGCTGCAAAGCAAGAGACAAAACCGGCGCTTTTCTGCTACAAAACCGGCAGGCCGCATCAAAAACATAAAAAATCCGGCGCAGGGTGCGGTCTGCGATTGCAAAACCCTGCCCATACTGGTATACTGAGGTCGATTCAAAGGAAAAACGGAGGATTCTCATATGTATCGCAACGGGATCAAACGCCTGCTGGCCGTCGTGCTGTCGGCCTGCGGCATGATCTGCCTGTCCTGGCTGTTTCTGATTCTGGCTGTCGCCATCAAGCTGGATTCGCCCGGCCCGGTGTTCTTCAAACAGAAGCGTGTGGGCATCGGCAAAAAGCACTTCTACATTTTAAAGTTCCGCACCATGCGCATCGATACGCCCCACGATATGCCCACTCATCTGCTCCACGATCCGAATCAGTATATCACCCGGATGGGGCACTTTTTGCGCAAGACCAGTCTGGACGAGCTGCCCCAGCTGTGGAACATCTTTGTGGGCGACATGGCGGTCATCGGCCCGCGGCCTGCGCTGTGGAACCAGTACGACCTGCTGGCTGAGCGGGACAAATACGGTGCCAACGATGTGCGCCCCGGCCTGACCGGCTGGGCACAGATCCACGGCCGCGACGAGCTGGAAATCGCTGAAAAGGCAAAGCTGGACGGCTGGTATGTGAAACACCTGAGCTTTGGGCTGGACGTGAAGTGCTTTTTCGGCACCATTGCCGCCGTGCTGAAGCATGACGGCGTGGTGGAGGGCGGCACCGGCACCCTGCATGATGAAAAATGAGGTCTGGTGCGCAAAATGATATGCGGTCTGCCCGCAGCCGCATTTTTATGTTAAGCACAGTACAGACCGGCTGAAATTGGCATATCTCTTGATTTATCCCCTGAAAAGCGTATAATAAAACAGTACACAAGACGTTAAAGGAGGATTCCTGTATTATGGAACGCACCTATATCAACGAGGTCCAGAAGGAAACCGGCAGCACGGTCAAGGTGCAGGGCTTTATCGAGAACCTGCGCAACAGCAAATATATGGCCTTCATCGTGCTGAAGGATATTACCGGCAAACTGCAGATCACGGTCGAAAAGGCCGATCACCCCGATCTGGTGGATACCATCGACAAGCTCACCCCGGACTCTGTCATCACCGTTACTGGCAAGGTGATGGAGAACGATTACGTCAAGATGGGCGGCATCGAGATGATCCCCGATACCATCGAGATCGAGAGCATCGCCGATGCTCTGCCTATCGTCCGCAAGGAGATCGCAGCCACTAAGAAAAAGAAGGCTGTGGAGCGTTCCAGCATCGACCAGCGTATCGACTACCGCTGGATCGACCTGCGCACCGACGAAAACCAGCTCATGTTCAAGGCACAGAGCTGCTTCGTCAACGCCATGCGCAAGTTCCTGCTGGACCGCAACTTCATCGAGATCCACACCCCCAAGCTGATCGCTGCTGCCAGCGAGAGCGGCTCCGAGGTGTTCAAGGTGGACTACTTTGACCGCAACGCCTATCTGGCACAGAGCCCTCAGTTCTACAAGCAGATGGCCATGGCCGCCGGCTTTGAGCGCATCTTCGAGACCGGCCCCGTGTTCCGTGCCGAGAAGAGCTACACCAACAAGCACTCCACCGAGTTCTCCGGCTTCGACCTGGAGTTCAGCTACATCACTTCCTTCAAGGACGTCATGAAGATGGAGGAAGAGCTGCTCACCGCCGGTCTGCAGGCTGTCAAGGACAACTACGGCGATCAGATCAAGGAACTGTTCGGGCAGGAGGTCATCGTGCCCACCACGCCGTTCCCCGTGGTCAAGCTGGCCGACCTGTACAAGGGTCTGGAAGAAGAGTTCGGCTACACCGTGGACGAGAGCGAAAAGGGCGACCTGACCACCGAGGCCGAGCGCCTGAGCTACGAGTGGGTCAAGAAGCACTACGGCCACGAGTTCCTGTTCATCACCGATTACTCCGCCGAGAAGCGTGCTTTCTACCACATGCGCGACGAGAATGGTGTGCCCCAGGGCTACGACCTGATCTGGCGCGGCGTCGAGATCACCACCGGTGCCCAGCGTGAGCACCGCTACGAGGTGCTGAAGAAGCAGGCTGAGGAGAAGGGTCTGGCAGAGGACGTCAAGTTCTATCTGGAGTTCTTCCAGTACGGCTGCCCGCCCCACGGCGGCTTTGGCATCGGCATCGACCGCCTGACCATGCTGCTGTGCGGCCTGACCATCAAGGACGCGGAGTTCCTGTTCCGCGGCCCCAACCGTCTGACCCCGTGATAATTTGAGTATGAAAAGGCTCCCGAGCTATGGCTCGGGAGCCTTTTGTCATATCTCTTCCTGTAAATTCATACGATACAACAGCGGCCCGGCGCATTCGTCCGGTGCACAGCGCAAACGGGAAGGGGAGAGCGTTTTGGCAAATCAGGAACAGAAGGGCATCTGCCGCGAGATCGGCGCACGCACCGGCGGCGAGGTCTACATCGGGGTGGTGGGGCCGGTGCGCAGCGGCAAATCCACCTTTATCAAGCGGTTCATGGAGCAGCTTGTACTGCCGGAGATCGGCGCGGCGGCGGCGCGGGAGCGCGCCCGGGACGAGCTGCCCCAGTCGGCCGCCGGGCGCACCATCATGACCACCGAACCCAAGTTCATTCCGGAAACTGCCGTGCCTTTGCAGCTGGAAGGCGGCGGGGAGTGCCGGGTGCGGCTCATCGACTGCGTGGGCTACATGGTGGAAGGTGCCATGGGTCACGAGGAAAACGAGAAGCCCCGCATGGTCAAAAGCCCGTGGTTCGACCACGAGGTGCCCTTCGACCTTGCCGCCGAGACCGGTACCCGCAAAGTCATCTGCGAGCACTCCACCATCGGCATCGTGGTCACCACCGACGGCACGGTCAGCGACATTCCCCGGGCGGGGTATGCCGCCGCCGAAAAGCGGGTGATCGAAGAGCTGGACGCGCTGGGCAAACCGTACATCATCCTGCTCAACAGCATCCGCCCGGACGCCCCGGAAACAAAGCAGCTGGCCGAGGGCATGGCGCGGGACTACGGCCGCACCGTTCTGCCGGTGAGCTGCGTGGATCTGGACGCGGCGGCACTGGGGGAGATCCTGCGGCAGGTGCTGTACGAGTTCCCGGTGCAGGAGCTGGATTTCGCCCTGCCGCGCTGGGTCACCATGCTGGAAAACGGCCACTGGCTGCAGGCGCAGATCTACGATGCCGCCATGCAGCTGGCGGAGAAGGTCTCCCGCATGAAGGACGTCCCCGCCGGAACGGACGCCCCGGCGCTGGAATGCGACGCGGTGCAGCGCTCTTCCATCAGCGGCATCGACCTTGCGGGCGGCATCGTGCGCATCGCAGTGGAGCTGAAGCCGGAGGTGTTCTATCAGGTACTCAGCGAGCAGACCGGCCTTGCCATCGGGGACGAAGCGGGGCTGATGCCCTGCATCATGGAGCTGGCAAAGGCAAAGCGCGAGTACGAAAAAGTGCGCAGTGCGCTGGAACAGGTGGAGGCCACCGGCTACGGCATCGTGATGCCCGCAGTGGACGAACTGCGGCTGGAGCAGCCCCGGATCGTGCGGCAGGGGGCAAGCTACGGCGTCCGGCTGGAAGCCAGCGCCCCTTCTATCCAGATGATGAAGGCAACCATCCACACCGAGCTCAGCCCTATCGTGGGCACCGAGAAGCAGAGCGAAGAGCTGGCCCGCAGCCTGCTGGCCGGGTTCGAGGATGACCCCGAAAAGCTGTGGGAGTCCAACATCTTCGGCAAAAGCCTGTATGAGCTGGTGAACGAGGGCTTACAGAGCAAACTGCTGCATATGCCGCAACAGGCCCGCACCCGCCTGCAGGAAACGCTGGAACGCGTCCTCAACGAGGGCTGCACCGGGCTGATCTGCATCCTCATTTGAAAAACAAAGGCGCTGCCGCAAAAACACGCGGCAGCGTCTTTTCTCACTCTTGTGCAGAAGATTCTTTTTCTTTTTCGTTGAACCGCTCAAGGAAGCTGTGCTCCACGCCCTCGGACTTATAGCCGGGCATGGTGTCCAACGCCACCGCATGGATGCTGCGGAAGATGCTGTTCTCGATGTTGGGGTTGTCGCGCTTGAGCCGGCGCAGCAGGGTCTTGACCTCCTGCCGCTTGGAACCGCCGCCGCCGTTGTCGCACATGGTGCAGTTCTCGGTGAAGCGGCAGGCGCACTGGATGAATTCCAGCTCGTTGTAGCGCTTCCACGCCAGAATGTCCTCCTCCCGGATGCAGTACATCGGGCGGATGAGGGTCATGCCGGGGAAGCTGGTGCTATGGAGCTTGGGCGGCATGGCCTGCAGCTGGGAGCCGTAGAACATACTCATGACGGTGGTCTCGATGACGTCGTTGAAGTGGTGCCCCAGCGCGATCTTGTTGCAGCCCAGCTCTTTGGCCTTGCTGTACAGGTGGCCGCGGCGCATCCGGGCGCACAGATAGCAGGGGTTCTTGTCGGTGCTGTTGGCCACGGCGAAGATGTTGCTTTCAAAAATCGTCACAGGAATGTGCAAAAGTTCTGCGTTACTCTCGATCTTCTGGCGGTTGATCTCGTTGTATCCGGGGTCCATCACCAGAAATACCAGCTCAAAAGGCACATCGCTGTGGCGCTGCAGCTCCTGCATGAGCTTTGCCATCAGCATGGAGTCCTTGCCGCCGGAGATGCACACGGCGATGCGGTCGCCCTCCTGCACCAGCTCGTAGCGCTTGACCGCCACGATAAAGGGCGTCCAAAGCTCCTTGCGGTATTTCTTGATGATGCTGCGTTCGATCAGCTGACAGGGTTCCATTTCACGTTTCATAGTCAGTTTTACCTCTCCGGGGGTCAGGTCAGTTCACGGTAACAGGCGTCGAAGGCCTGCAGAAAATCGGTCAGATCCTGTTCGGTGGTCAGGTGGCTCAGGCTGATGCGCCACGAGGACAGGGCGTTGCGCCGGTCGCGGCTGACGGCGAACACCGCCCGGGAAGGCAGGCCGTCCGACGAGCAGGCGGATTTGACCGAGACGCACACGCCCCGGGCGTCCAGCTCCCGCTGGAATACGGTGCCCTTCACGTTCTGCACGCTCAGGTTCAAAATCTGCGGCACGGCGTGCTCCGGGCTGTTGATGCGCACTTTGGGGTATCTGGAAAGCTCTGCGCGCAGGCGGGCGTTCAGGCCGCGGATGTACTCCACCCGCTGGGGCAAGGCAGTCACGGCCTTGTCCAGCGCCAGCGCCAGCGAGCAGGCCAGCGCCACGGTGGGGGTGCCGCTGCGGTAGATGGTGGTGCTCTCGCCGCCGTGGATGAGCGGTTCCAGCGCAAGGCCGCGGCGCTTGACCAGCACGCCGATGCCGTTCAGACCGTAGAACTTGTGGGCGGTCAGACTCATGGTGTCGATGCCCTCAAAGCTCACCGGCAGCTTGCCCACGGCTTGAGTGGCGTCCACATGAAAATGGCAGTGGGGGCGGTCTTTGAGCAGCGCGGAAATCTCGGCCACCGGCTGCACCACGCCCAGTTCGCTGTCCACGGCGGTGACAGCCACCAGAATGGTGTCCGGGCGCAGCAATTCTTTTAAATGTTCCAGATCCACCGTGCCGTCCTGCCGGATGTCCACAAGGTCGATCTCATACCCCTGCTCCTGCAGGGCGGTCAGGCTCCCGCTGACCGAGGAGTGCTCCAGCGGGGTGGAGATGATGTGTTTGCCGTGGTGGCGCTCCAGCCGGGCGATGCTCTTGAGGGCGAAGTTGTTGGCCTCGCTGGCACCGGATGTATAGATGATCTCGGCGGGCTGCACGTTCAGGCTGCGGGCGATGCTCTGGGTGGCCTCATCGATGGCAGCCTTGGCGGCGGCACCGGCCTGATGCCGGGAGTTAGCATTGCCCGGGCAATTGCGCTCTATTTCACAAAACCGCTGCAGCACCGCTTCATCGACCGGGGTGTTGGCGGAATAATCCAGATAGACCATAGATCCTCCTGAAATACAGATGTTCACAGTAGGTTATATTATAGTGTGCTTTGGCGCGGATTGCAAGCCCGCACCCTGCTGCGTCGGACAGAAAATTGCAGGAAATCCCGTCCAAACGGTTGCGGCAGAGCAAAAAATCTGCTATACTGAATCGAGGACTGCTGTTCCCATGGCCTTTTGCGGGGCAGGGCAGCGGCTGTGCCGGGGCGACCCGGCGGTTTGGAAAGAGCCTGTGAGAAAGGAGAATCGCCATGCTGCACAAGAAAAACCGACTGCACTGCATTGCTTTTCCCATTTTCCGGGCGGAATCATCGTTCCCAATTCAGGAGGCACTGCCGTTTACGCGGCAATGCCTCTTTTTTTGGGCAGAAGTCTGTAGGAGGCAGAAAACTTCATGAGCGAAAAGATCGATTACTCCAAAGGCGTTTACGACGCCCGGCAACTGGGCGCAGGCCGGATGTTCATTCTGGGCGTGCAGCACATGTTTGCCATGTTCGGCGCAACCGTGCTGGTGCCGCTGCTCACCGGCCTGAGCGTTTCCACCACCCTGCTGTGCGCCGGTCTGGGCACGCTGCTGTTCCACCTCATCACCAAAAAGAAGGTGCCTGCATTCCTCGGCTCTTCCTTTGCCTATCTGGGCGGCTTTTCCATCGTGGCGCCCATGCTGGCGGACGCTGACGGCAACCTGACCGTGGCTAATACCAAAATGCTGCCCTATGCCTGCGCCGCCGTCGCGTTCTCCGGCCTTGTGTATCTGGCTGCCAGCCTGCTCATCTCCACCTTCGGCATCCGCCGCATCATGCGGTTCTTCCCGCCGGTGGTCACAGGTCCCATCATCATCTCCATCGGTCTGATCCTCGCCCCCTCGGCCATTACCAACTGTCAGGCAAACTGGCTGCTGGCCATCGTGGCGCTGGGCGTGGTCGTCGTCTGCAACATCTGGGGCAAGGGCATGGTCAAGATCCTGCCCATCCTCATCGGCGTGCTGGTGTCCTACGCGGTGGCTCTGGTCACCGGTGCAGTGGACTTCCAGAAGATCGCCGACGCCGCATGGCTCGGCATCCCCCTGCATAAGGAGGCCATGGGTCTGTTCGCCATCGACGGCAGCCCCGAGTTCATCAGCGCTCTGTTCACCATCATCCCCATCGCTCTGGCGACCATGATGGAGCATGTGGGCGACATTGCCGCCATCAGCGCCACCGTCGGCCACAACTATATCAACGACCCCGGCCTGAACCGCACCCTGCTGGGCGACGGTCTGGCCACCACCATGGCCGGCCTGCTGGGCGGCCCGGCCAACACCACCTACGGCGAGAACACCGGCGTGCTGGCCCTGAGCAAGATCTACGACCCGCTGGTCATCCGCATTGCCGCTGTGCTGGCCATCATCCTGAGCTTCAGCCCCAAGTTTGAGGCCGTCATCAACACCATCCCCACCGGCATCATCGGCGGCATCAGCTTCGTGCTGTACGGCATGATCTCCGCCATCGGCGTGCGCAACGTGGTGGAGAACCGGGTGGACTTCACCAACAGCCGCAACCTGATCGTTGCCGCCGTCATTCTCGTGTGCGCCCTTGGCTTCAACTCGGTGGGCGGCGTCAGCTTTGCCATCGCAGGCGTCACCATCAACCTGTCTGGTCTGGCTGTGGCTGCCATCGCAGGCATCCTGCTCAACGCCATCCTGCCCGGCAACGACTACGAGTTTGACGCCGCCGACGGCTCCGACGCTGCCACCAGCAGCAACCTGCAGGTCTGATCTGCCAAAGCAAGTCGAATCATTTCGGGCAATCTGCCCAGTTTTCCGGCAGGGTTTTAGTGACCCTGCCGGTTTTGCTATAACTAGGAATAATTCTTAAAATTATACTTGACTAACTAGGAATAATTCGCTATAATAGAGCCATGAGAAGGAACGGTGAGTACCAACACCGCCTGTCTCGTTTTGATGACATTTAAAAAGAATGATGGAGGTTATTCTTATGAAGAAGTATGTTTGCACCGTTTGTGGTTATATTGCTGAGGGCGAGATCCCCGCTCAGTGCCCCGTCTGCAAGGCTCCTGCCTCCGCTTTTGTAGAAAAGACCGGCAACACCTACGTCACCGAGCATGTGGTCGGCATCGGCAAGGCTGAGGGCGTGCCGCAGGAGATCGTTGACGGTCTGCGCGCCAACTTTGAGGGCGAGTGCAGTGAGGTCGGCATGTATCTGGCCATGGCTCGTGTGGCTGAGCGCGAGGGCTACCCCGAGATCGCCGAAGCTTACAAGCGCTATGCTTATGAGGAAGCTGACCACGCATCCCGCTTTGCCGAGCTGCTGGGCGAGGTCGTTACCGACAGCACCAAGAAGAATCTGATGATGCGCGCCGAGGCCGAGTGCGGTGCCTGCGCCGGCAAGATGGATCTGGCCAAGAAGGCAAAGGCTCTGAATCTGGATGCCATCCACGATACCGTCCACGAGATGGCCAAGGACGAGGCTCGTCACGGCCGCGGCTTCGAGGGCCTGCTGAAGCGCTACTTCAATACCGAAGTCTGATCGGGTTTTCCCGGTTATCTGTTCTGCCCGCTGCACGGCATCCGCTGTGCAGCGGGCTTTTTGCGTCTTGACACGTCCCTGCCCGGCGGCTTATACTGGGTAAAATGCACGAAAAGAGGGGACGGAAATGGACAAACCTTCCAAAAACAAACCGGCATCGGCCCACTATGCGTTGTTGGACGAGCTGCGAGGGCTGGACCTGATCAGCATGATGCTGTATCACGCCTGCTGGGACCTGATGTTTCTGTTCGACATCGGGATGGACTGGTATATCGGCTGGCCGGGGCGGCTGTGGCAGCAGAGCATCTGCTGGGTGTTCATCCTGCTGTCCGGCTTCTGCGTGCCGCTGGGACACCGCACCCTGAAGCGCGGCGCACAGGTGTTTGCTGCCGGGGCACTGGTCACGGTGGTGACGCTGGTCTTCATGCCGGAGGACCGGGTGGTGTTCGGCGTGCTAACCTTTCTGGGCAGCGCCATGCTGCTTACCGGTGTGCTGGAACCGCTGCTGAAAAAGATCCCGCCCGCCGCAGGGCTGGCGG